>ENA-ORTW01000957-ORTW01000957.1-human-gut-metagenome-genome-assembly--contig:-NODE-957-length-33173-cov-5.215291_pt1 | contig 33173 bp, 55 predicted proteins | sample MGYA00242072_ERZ509193 | MGnify/ENA primary metagenome ERZ509193 (study PRJEB26280, sample SAMEA2338813) | human gut metagenome | biome: human gut; feature: human-associated habitat; material: faeces... | reverse complement strand
GGCGGCTTTTTGTTGTTTGAGAGTTTTACAAAATAACAAGGCTCTCAAACCCAACCAAACCAACCCTTTTACATTTTACATTTTTTCACCTGCCTTTTTAGATTTTCGCAAGGTCTTTCTCAACCTTACGATTATATTATACTCAATTTTGATTATATAGTCAAGCGTTTTTTAATATTTTTTGATTATTTTTTAATTATAATTGACAAAATATAATCAAATATGTTATGATAGTTTTGTGAGGTGATTAATTATGGCTGGAGCAAAAACTATAAAACAGTTAATGATTGAGCGAAATATAACAGTTAAGGATTTAGCTGACGCTATCGGTATAATACCGCAATCTATGAGTAATAAGCTATATCGTGATAATTTCGGAGCTGATGAGCTCGTAAAAATTGCTAAAATTTTAGATTGCAAAATCGTCGCGGAAACCAACGATAGCAAGAAACAATTTATTATCGATATCAATGAGTAAGCCGTGACAAAAATAAAAATCTTATAATTTACGCTGTCCATTCTCCTTTTTATATAAGAGTTTTACAAAATAACAAGGCTCTAAAACTTTATAAGCTCTCTATCGATTTTTTCACGCTGCTCCAAAAGCTCGCGGCGGCGCTCTTCTACGCGCTCGAAACGCTTGACGGCGCGCTCTTTAGCTCTATAAGCAGGATCCACTTTACGCGCATAATCGTCGCATAATTCCTTGTTCTTTTCGTATGTAAAAACCTGCGGCTCTTTCATCCAATCCTCGCCTTTAAAGATTGTCCCGTCCGCCGTTACCATAGTGACTTCAAAATTATGCGGTTTATATACCATGTCGCACCTCTGCTTATGTCTTTATATGCCTTTATGTTTCGCGCTGTCACCGCTTTCGTACATGTTTGAGGTTTTACAAAATAACAAGGCTCTCAAACACCACTTTTGTTCAGTCATCTTTTGTAATTGTTTGAGAGTTTTACAAAATAACAAGGCTCTCAAACGATTTTGATTTCCATTTTAAATACCCTCTTGTTTAAGAGTTTTATAAAATAACTAGGCTCTCAAACATGTACAAAAGCGGTGACAGACGATTTTGATTTCTATTTTACAAACTTCCGTTTCCTGAAAAATAATTTACCAACTCGTCGATTCCGACCGATAGTATATCTGCTAATTTCGGAATTTGCGTTAAACTAGGCTTACACTTACCTGACGCCCAAAATCCTACAAGCGAACGCGAAACACCTAATTTTCGCGCTAAACGTGCACAAGTCATATCGTTTGACTTTAACAGTTCTTTAAAATTCATTATACCTCCTTGACTTTTTCCTGCCTCTGCTCTATAATAATAGGAACGGAGGGGCTTAGGCAGGTTGTTCGCCCCTCTTCCCTTATCGCCGTCCTACGCTTTTTGCATTTCCGTCGGACGGCTTTTCTTTTTTACCTTTTTACCTTTTTACGTTTTTGCTAAATATGTAAGCATCTCAATGATTTCCTTATCCGTCCAACCTTTTGTGGTCAGATACTCGATTATCCGTTCGAGCGTCTTGTCTTGCATTTCTTCGTCCATTCCTTTACCTGCCTTTTTATATTAGTTAGCCATTTCGTCTAACTTAATCATATTTTATCACACATTTTGTCTATTGTCAACTATTTTTAGCCATTTTGTTGAATTCATTTGCACTTTATGTTAAAATGTTTTAAGGTGAAATATCATGAAAACTTTGAAACCATTAAGAAAAGCACTGAAACAAACACAAACGGATATAGCTAAATATTTAGGTATTACTGTATCTGCTTACGGCAATTACGAATTAGGGCAACGCGAACCCGATATAGCCACACTCAACAAGCTTGCCGACTATTTCAACGTTTCCGTTGATTATCTATTAGGCAGGACTGAAATCCCCAATGCTTACGAAAATATTGTTAATACGCATATAAAAAATAAGTCTGCCGATTTTATTTCGACAGACTTACCCACTGCTATAGCTGAAAGAATGCGCTCTCATAATTTATCTTTAGAAAAATTTAAAAATTTAACTCCTCAGCAAACTGATGATTTACTAAATATTATCGAGATATTTCTCAATAATCTCAAGTAGCTTTTCTCCATCCTCGTACTCTAAGTCTTCCAACAATGCCGCAATAAAATAATAGAGAAAATCCATTTTTCCTCCTTTTATACTTTATTCACTTTAATAGCTATCGAGGTGTATTTACATTATACAATATATTTCGTCAAATTCCAACTGATAGAGTAAAATTTTTACATTTTTTTCTTGCAATTTTATCAAAAATTATATATTGAATCAAAAATTGAATACTTTATACGATTTTTAAAAATTTATTAAAAGTACCCTATCTAGCAATTATAAAAAATAATTATTTGTTTGGAAGTCTTATTATTTCATTCTAACTGATTCTTTGTTGCCAACAAGAAAAAGCGTCTTGAGTTTTTAAGGCGTTTTTTAACAATAAAAAAACCACTCAGTTAATAGCGAGTGGCTTTTTTATTGTTACTATTTATTTGTTATTTAATTTTATAATAAAATCAAGTAAATCTTTATCCTCTTTTTTATGAAATAGGTAATTACATATAATTGTTGGCAATGCAATAATGGTAGATAAAATGGTTACAACACTAGATATTATGACTATTATTGCTTGCGGAAAATTATTCCATTTAGAAGCAACAATTATACACAAAGTTATCATACCTATAATTAACAGAGCAATCAAAGACATCAACACACAAAAAAAAGCTATTTTAAGTCCACGATTATGTTCACTTTTTTTAGCAAAATGAATTTTATACTCATTTATTAAATCATTGTAAATGCCTTCTCTTTTATCTAATGAATCAACTTGCGTCTGTATCTCTTCTTCATTTGTTATGAAATTCTGAGCATTTGGTTCTATGTTGAAATTATTTGATACAAATTCTTTTTCATTTTTATCCATTGGAAATGTCCTCGCCTTTAAAGTATCTTTTTATAAGCTCAGCATCTATTTCTTTATTTTTTCCTTTTATTCTACGAGTAACGTCCCAGGGCGAATTAGGAGCATGAGTCAACTTGCTTAACGTATTGGCAGAAAATAGTCTATATTTGTTCCAAACATAATTAAATACATCATAATACTTCTTACCATACTCACTATTACGATTTGTAATATACAGCTTGCCATCTTCGCTTTCAAGAAATTGATCTACATCTCCCAACCCCTTAATGCAATCATATAACTCAAAAATGACAGGGCCGTGTTCCAGTGCATTAAATTTAGCGTCAAACAAAATATCCCCGGTTCTTTGCAAATAATGCCCATACATAAAATAGACCAATTTCAATAACTTAGTCGGTGGCAAATACAAATTTTCTTCATGTGCTTTTAAAATAAAATCATTAGCTACTCTGGCTAAATCACTTTTCATAATACACCTCAATATAAATTTGTAATAGCAGAGCAAAAAATTTCCCAATATCATTATATCAACATTAACAACTGTTGACAACTGTTTTTAAATTTTTCACAAAAATAATATGTTTCTCAATTCTATTATAACATACTGTGTCAAACGTTATTTTGGTAATTGTGCTCTATTTGCTTTACTTTTATTTCATTTTACTGTAAAATTTTACTACAATATAATTTATATTTGTATTATACAGTGTTTGAGTTTGAGAGCCGTGTTATTTACTCTTAAACCACAAAAAGAGGGTAATGCCTTATGTCGAATATCAAAGCAGCTATCTACGTCAGAGTCAGCACGGCAGTAATTTTTCCGATAACGTAACGCCGTATTTTTCACACAGCAAAAGTATTTACTCGTAAAACTCTTTCACTTTTAACCTCCGTAACGGGAGCCAAATAATTTTCTACAATGTCTAACAACTTTTCGCCTGCTTCGTAAGGCATTTCCTGCAATAACGCCGCGATAAAATAATATAAAAACTCCGCGTTATTTTCTGCTTTCTCTAATACATGCGTCCCTTTTGCTTCCTCTGTGCGTATTCCTAAATCCATTTTTTAAATCCTCCAATTTATTTGACTTTTTTACCTGCCTGTCGTATAATCAGAGGGTGTCAGAGGGGCGGCAAGCGTTACCCCTCTGCCCTCTTGGCGCCGTTCGGTTTTGGTTTAGTGGACTTTCAACCGAGCGGCTTCCCTTTTAGCCTTCCGCCTTAGCTTCCCTGACTATTTGAGCGGCTTCAGCGGCGTTCTGTGCTTCTGCTTCTATCCGTCTTGCTATCGTTTCAAGCAATGCGTTTAGTTGCGCATTCGTCATTCCGTTTGCCTCCATTTGCTCAACATTCATTTGGACTCTACCTCCTTTTTGCTTGCCTTTTTATTCAATCTCGGTCGCTTGTCAACCTTGATTGTATCTTTATTATAATCTATTTGGCTGATGTTGTCAACCATTTTGCTGCTATTTTATAAAAATATTTTTGAAATTTTAGTATTTTCTATTGACATTATAAGCAAGATAGCTTATAATATTTTTATCATTATAATGGGAGATTAAAAAATGAAATTTGCAAATCGAATTAAGCACTTGCTTGTAGATTGCGGCAACATATCAGAGGCGGAACTTGCAAGGCGGTTGGGTGTAACACCGCAAACTCTCAACAAGAAAATGCACACAGATAACTTTTCCACCGCCGACCTCGAGCAAATAGCCGCCGCTTTGGGCGTATCTTTCGAGGCGTATTTTGTCGCCACCGACGGTACAAAAATATAAGGTAACGCTATGCAAAAAAAAGAGTGTAAATTTTCTAAAGACGAATTACATCAACTTTATATTGAGGAGAATAGAACTTTAAGGGAAATGTGTCCTATCCTCGGTATAAAATCAACTATTACTGCAAGTAAAATTTTGCAATCCTATGGCATATCAACAAATCACAATGAGCGCATTGCCAATAAAACTAAGCAAAATATGTCTGATGATGATTTCAAAAATTATATAACTGATTTATATATCAACAGTGAATTATCGTTAAACGAAATAGGTAGAAGGTTAAATGTATGCGCTAAAGCTTTAAGAAAATATTTTAAGCGATATAATATTCCTTTACGAGAAACAGCCTTTGCTAAATCCATAGCTACACAAAAGGAACGTCACCCACGATGGCAGGGCGGTAAGCATGTGTGTAATAATGGCTACATAGAAGTTTATTGCCCAGAACACCCAAGAGCCAAATCAAGGAAATATGTTTACGAACATATTTTAGTTATGGAAAAACATATCGGACGATATTTATTGCCTAATGAAATCGTCCACCATAAAAATGAAATTAAAACTGATAATCGCATAGAAAATTTGCAACTCATGACAAATAATGAACATGCGGCTTTACATGATACAATACGAGAAAAAAAACATATAAATGTTTTAAATGGGGCATGGAGTAAAAAATATGAATGTTGCATTAACTGTGGTTCAACTACAGTTAAACATAAAGGCAATGGCTTATGTGTTAACTGCTACGCTACAATGTTGCGCCACAAAAAGGAGGTGATGCCCTATGTCGAACATTAGAGCCGCACTCTATGTTCGCGTTTAACGCAAGCACGATGGAACAAGCGACCGACGGATATTCCATAGGCGAGCAAAAGGATAAATTACTGCACTACGCAAGCGCGCAAGGGTATGCTGTCGTCGATACGTATTCCGACGAGGGCTTTTCCGGCAAAGATTTATTACGCCCGAATATGGAGCGAATGCTGAACGATATTCAGCACGGCAAGATAAATACCGTGCTGGTATATAAGCTTGACCGTCTTTCACGCCATGTCAAGGACGTATTAGAACTTGTCGAAACCTTTGATAAATGTAACGTAACTCTTTATTCGCTTTCGGAAAATTTCGATCTAGCCTCTCCTTTCGGCCGCGCGGCATTAAAAATGATGGCTACTTTTGCCGAACTTGAGCGCGAAACTATTGTAGAGCGCATGGAAATGGGCAAAATCGCAAGAGCCAAAGAAGGCAAATATACATGTCCCGGAACGCGCTGCCCTTTCGGATACCGGCACGATAAGAAAAACGACCGTCTCCTCATTGAAGAATCCGAAGCCGAGATTATACGCAAGATATTCGATTTATACGTTAATCACGGTTATACCTTCAGAAAGCTATACGATTATTGCCGCGAAGCCTATCCGGACGTTAAATATTTCAACAATCAAATGTGCTGCAAGCCTATAATCGAAAGGCCGCTGTACGCCGGCTATTTCCGTTACCGCGGCGGAGAACTCACAAAAGGGACTAATTTCGAAGCGATTATTTCTTACGAGCTTTTTCTCCAGGCGCAGGCGCAAGTTGACAGAAACCGTACTAAACGGCTTTCGGACAGCTCGCCCTATCTTTTAACCGGACTTCTGATTTGCGGAAGGTGCGGAAACCGATACGTCGGCAAAATGTATGAGCGTTACACTAAAAAGCCGGACGGTACGCACACCAAGCATTACCGTTACCGGGATTACGGTTGCGCGGCCAGACTTAAGCGCGATAAAAATTATCACCCGGCAAAATGCGACAATGATATTTACCGCGCCGAGGAGCTGGAAAAAATCGTCGAGGATTACGTACTCAATCTGAATATTGACGATTACAACAAAGCCGACTTCTCCCCCGGCCTCATAGACAAAATGATGAGCGAAATAGGCGCGATAAAACGCTCGCAAAGCAAACTGCTTGACCTGTATCTTTCCGGCGATATTGATAAAGATACTTTTCTTATAAGAAAAATCGAATACGATTCTAAAATTGCGGAGCTGCAAAATCTGATAGAAAAAGAAACTGAATCCGTACAGTCCGCGCCGACTAACGCTGAAGCGATTAAAAAGTCTATTGCAGAATACAGTATACTCAACCGGCGACAAAAGCGCACGTTGCTAGAATATCTTATCAAAAATATCATAGTTGACGGCAGCAGAATCACAGTAAATTTACGGCTCAAAAAATAATTCAACTTAAAAAAAGAGGCTTTTTTATAACAAAAGCCTCTTTTTTTTCTTGACAAATATATTTAACGGCTCTAAAATAGAGGTGAAGCTCAGAAAAATTGAATAGTCCATTGGCGCAATAATGAAGTAACGCTTTACGAAGCAGGCGAAAAACTGTTGGATACTGTAGAAAATTATTTGGATACCATTACGGATATCAAAAGTGAAGGAGTGTTAGCATGTATATAGTAACGGTAATACGGGACGAGGGATTGAGACGGTACGGATATTCGGACAAGGAAACGGCGATAAGGCGAGCGTATGAATTTGCAGAAGGAAGCTTTAAGGTATTAGTAGATACGCTGTCGGGGTTTGTGAGAGACGCAAACGGGTTGAGCGCAAGGAGGGACAAGCAGTGACGTCCAGTTGGGGAAAGGCGTATGCGTAGGTGAGTAGTTTGGTAGCTTTGTATTTTGAAACTCTTAGACAAAAAGAAGAACGAAACTATTTAAAAGGAGTTAGAGATATGTACGAAGTAGTATTGGAAACACAGAGAATAAAGGTAAAGGATTTTGACGCGGCAGCGGAATTATGCGCGGCATTGGACAAGCTGGGAGTGGAAGTGGAATATATGGACGAGGAAGAGGAAAGCGAAGAGGCGGTAGAAGAAAACAGCAATATGTATATGGGATACCGTATAACAACGGTATGATAAAAACCGGAGGAGACAAGAGAATGGAAAAGAGAACAGGAGAAACCTTGTACGTATGCGAAAAGTGCGGAGCGTATTTTCTTATAGAAGAAGCGTGTAAGATGCATGAAAGGAATTGCGACGGAGCGTGGCGCGGAGAAGCGGCGGCGGCAGAGCTAACGGAAGATTTAAAGCGGATAAGATTTGAAACCGGATATGAAATAGAAACGCCGGAGGGGCATAGCGCGCTCGAAGCAGTGTACGATAAAGAAACGCGGAAGATCGTCATAATAAGCTTTTAGGAAAGGAGCGGAAGCATGGGAAATTATTTTGAAGAATTAAATGCGGTAAACGTAAACGACAAAACGGAACAGAAGAACGGACTGACGTATTTAGCCTGGGCATACGCATGGGGAGAAGTAAAAAAGAGATACCCGGAGGCGAGCTATGTAATTTATGAGAACGCGCAAGGGTGGAATTATCATACGGACGGACGCACGTGCTGGGTGAAAACGGGGGTAAGCATAGAAGGCATCGAGCATATAGAGGAGCTGCCGGTCATGAATAACAGAAACCAGTCGATACCGTTGGAAAGCGTGACGAGCTGCGACGTGAATAAGGCGATACAAAGAAGTCTGACCAAAGCGTGCGCGCGGCACGGGTTGGGATTATATATCTATGCGGGCGAGGATTTACCGGAAAACGAAAAAGAAGAGGAAGAAAATATCCCGATTCCCGCGCAGAAAACGGCGGAGGAAAGGTCGGTAGCAAGCGATGTGAGGATAGCGGAGAGCGGAAGGAAGCTGACGGTAAAACAGCATCAGCTGGCGAGCAAGTGTCCCAACGACAGGATAATAATGTTTATGAATGCAATACCTGCAAAGAGCTATGACGAGCTGACGGAGCGGCAATACAGCGATCTGATAGCAATGGTAAAGGCGTATAAGCCGGCTAAGGACTAAGCAATGGAAATAATCGACGGCAGAATTACGGACTATGACGAGCGCGGAGAAATGGTAATAAGGGCGCATTACGAAAATATCTCCGCGCTGGCGCGATGCGGATATAAGGAATGTCGGATAGTATTACAGGACAGTCGGAGAATAACGAACGAGCAGAGAAGAAGAGCATATGCGCTGCTGGAGGAAATAACGGAGTACATGGGAGAAATGCCGGAATATGTAAAAAGACTGTTTAAGCTGAAATACATACATGACGAGTTAAAGGGAATGGCAGAGGGGATATTCAGTTTATCCGACTGCGACGTGACGCTGGCGAGGGACTTTATAACATATCTGACGGACTTTATACTGGCGCATGAGATACCGACGCGGGTACCGCTGAGAGAGCTGTGCGAGGACGTGGAAAAATATGTATATTCCTGTCTTATGCACAAAAGGTGCGCGGTGTGCGGAAGAAAAGCGGAGCTGCATCACGTGGACGCGGTGGGCATGGGCAGAGACAGAACGGAAATAGAGCACGAGGGGATGAGAGCGCTGCCGCTATGCCGCGAGCACCATACGGAAGCGCATACGTCCGGCAAGAGCGAGTTTTTGGAAAAGTACCATTTACAGGCAGTTAAGCTGGATAAGGAGCTTTGCGGAAAGTGGCGACTTAAGGCAAAAAACAAGGAGGCCGCGGAATGATACATAACGAAGAGAATTGCGCAAAACTGAATAAGCTGGTGCGAGTAATGAGAATAAAAAAGGTGACGAAGGAGGAGGTGATGAGTATGTTCGGAACGAATGAAAGGACGGCGAGGGATATGCTGCACGAGGTAGCGCTGAAGTGTCCGGTAATATCGGTATCGAACGAAAGAGGGTACAGGATAGCAAACAGGGGTTCGCCGGAGGATATACGAGCGGCAAGGCACGCGTATAACGAGAACAGAAAACGAGCGGACGAAATATTGAAAAGGAATAGTCCGCTGGCGCAGGTGCTGGGTATAGAACCAAAGGAGGGGCATAAATAAAAATGTCGAGGCCGCAGAAAGAGGGATTGGATTATTTCCCCTTCGACGTAGCCTTACAGAAAGATAAGAAATTGCGCAGACCGAAAATGAAGTACGGATACTTAGCGACGGAAGTATATATAGCATTACTGACGTTATTGTATTCGGAAAAAGGCTATTACATACCGTATAAAACATCATCGCAGAAAGAGGATTGTATCTGGTACGTGATGGATATATTGCAGGGTAAGTATCAGCCTGACGCAAACACGATTGCAGAGATTATTGAGGAGCTAGTGGCGTGTGAACTATTTAGCGGCGACCGCTATCCCGAAAATATAACCTCGAAACGCTCACAAGCTGTCTATTACTCAGCGACCGTAGAGCGCAAGTCAGTCGTAATAGACGATTCGATTTGGATGTTGTCTCTTTCGGAAATGAAAGATCTGTCCGAAAAGCATTTTTATTATCTTTCAAAGGTTAGTCAGACGAAAAACGAAGATAATCGACCGACAAACGGGGTAAATCGACCGAATAATCCCCAAAGGAAAGTAAAGGAAAGTAAAGAAGAGAAAAGTAAAGGAAAGGATGGCGGTAGCAATTTATTGACTGAAGAGGAATATACAAGCATATGCGCGACAATAGGTCAAGACGCCGCCGACTATTATTTAGAGCGCGTAGCCGCCTTTTTAGAAAAGAAACCGACAGCGACGTTTAACGTTAAAGCAACAATACTTAAGTGGAATAAAGAGGACAAAGCGAAGGAGTTAAGCAAGGCACAGAACAAGAGCGTAAAAACCTACACAAGCGAACAGCTGAACGCCAAGTTTGACAGTCTTAATTACGAGGACCTGTAATGGATTATAAAAAAGGAGATAGAAATGAATAAGAGTATAATAATAGGACGGATGACGAAGGACGCGGAGAAATATACGACAAGCGGCGGAGTAACATATACGCAGTTTGTTCTGGCGGTACAAAGGAATTATGCGGACGCGAGTGGGGAAAAGCAAGCGGACTTTATAATCTGTACGGCATGGCGAGGGTTGGCGGAGAATATAGCGAAATACACGAAGAAGGGAGACAAGCTGGCAGTGGTGGGAGAGATACAGACTCGAAGCTACACGGATAAGGAAGGGCGCAATAGAACGGCGACAGGCATAATAGTGCAGGAGGTAGAATTTTTGGGGAATAAACAGGTGTCGGAGGACAAGCCCGGAGAGACGGCGTACAAGCCGCAGAAGGAAGGAGTATCTCTCGATACTCTGAAACCTATATCGGTAGCTGACGACGATTTGCCGTTTTAAGGAGCAAATATGAAATGCGAGTGCGGAGAAGAGCTAGGGTACGCGGTAACGCCGTTTATGACGACGGAAAAGAGAGTATGCCTGGCATGTAAGAAAGTGCATTATATAGAGGACAAGCCTATAGACTGGGCAAGAGTATTCAAAGAAGGGCGAAGAAATGAACAAAAAGCAACAGATAGAAGAGATGAGAAACATTCTTTATGAGCCTTATTATGAAAAAGAAACAGATGTTTTAAGTGGGTGGGAAGAAATATATGTGTATAAAAAAGTCAAAGCGCTTTATGCGGCAGGATACCGAAAGGGGGATGAGGTAAAGCGAGAAGCGATAAAAGAGTTTGCAAAAAGGCTGAAATCGGAAGCAGTTGAAAGCAGCGATATGTATACTTGCGGTATGGCAGTTACTGTAAGCGCTATTGAAAAACTTGTAAAGGAGTATTTGGGATGAGGGAAAAAGCGAGAGACATTTTAGAAGAATTTGCGCGCTGTTATCGCGAAGTTGATCTGAAACGTCTTACAAATATCTTGAATGAAATCGCAAAGGGAACGGCGCTTGAGATATACGAGCTGATGACGGGTGAATTTGAGCCGTATATTGACGGAAGCATAGCAAAGGAAATCGTAGAGAGATTCGGAGTGGAGATTGAAAAATGAAGCTATGGCAATACATACTTTTTGCAGGGATATTTATAATCCCGATAGCGATAGCCTATGTCATAGCGCATTTTGACGACAGAGACTAAAGGGGGATACTATGACGTTTGAAGAGGCAAAAAGGCTGCTTATAGATTTGCGCGCGGCAAGGCGGCGTGCTAATGCAATAAAGAATCGTATCGCGGACCTTGAAGGCGATAGAGACAGCATACAATCTGCTCTGGCGGGTGGAATGCCGCATGGGAACGCGTTTTACAGTCGGGTTGAAAGTTTGGCCGTGCGGATAGAAACAGAGCGTGAAAGGCATATGGCGGCCTTGCAGGCGTATTTCGATAAGGAAGATAAGCTGGCGGCGGCGGTGGGATTATTGGATCCTGTCGAGCAGGATATAATCATCGGCTGTTATATGGACGGTAAGCCGAACTGGAAAGTTGCGGAAGATGTCGGGTATGAAGTACGTCATCTTATACGACGGAAGAATAAGGCAATACAAAATTTATCTGACAAAATATAAAATGTCACTCCATGTCACCTTTTTATATGTTAAAATGGTAGTGTAAAAATATGGGCACTATCTTGACATGGTTGAATAAACATGATAAACTAAAGATAGTGCCTTTTCTATTGGGGGAGGAGGCACGAATGGCGGAGAAGAAGGGTGGCGGCGGAAAGCTACAAGAATATGATGATAGCTCGGGACAATATGGCGGAGACAGTCAGGAAACAGCGGCGCAAATGTCCAAGAGATTGCGGCAGGAGATTCCAAAAGACAAGCTGACCATTATTGACGCAATTCGTAAGTATTCGGACGAGCCGGCAAGAGATTTTGCGGAATACGGGCTGTCGGAAAGTTTACGGAAATCTGTCGGGCGTGAAGGTGCTCTATCGCCAAACAATGAAAAGAATACAGAGGAATTTGTAGACGCTTTGTTACGAGCAAAATCCGCGATTGTGCCTGAAAACGCATGGCGAGTAAGCTCTCCGGCGGCGAAAGAATTTGACGAGGAACACCCGAATGCGAAAAAGTATGTTACCAAAGGTGGCAGCACGATTGCGATAACTCCTGACGGGGATATTGTAGGTGTGTGCAAGAAACCGGGCGACACGGTAAACGGTTCAGATATGCTCGCATTTGCTGTGAAAAACGGCGGAAAAAAGCTGGATGCATTTAGTGGACTTTATGGCTTTTACACTAAAAATGGCTTTGAACCTGTCAGCTGGACGCCATTTGATGAACAATATGCACCGTCTGGCTGGGATGCGCAACGGGATGAAAAAGAGCCTGTTATTTTTTGGAAATATACAGGAAAACAAACAGAATTACCAAAAGAGAAATTTTTGAACAGTATAAAACCAAGTAAAAGCTATGACGATGCAAAGAGTATAAGAGATAAGGAGATATAGAAATGGATTATAGAAAGATGGATAAAACTAACACTTCTTATGAGGAATTTGAAAAGGCTTGCTATGAGTTGGCGGCAAAAGAGCCTAATCCTGTATATGCAAAAGAGGGATTGGATTGGGGGAAAAAAATAAAAGAAATAGAGAATTTATATAATCATAAAACAAGCGTAGCTAGTGTTGTTTACTTAATGTGTATGTGAGGTAAAATATGCCAAAGACCGAAGCGCAAAAAAGAGCGAGCAAGAAATACGAAGCTAAGGCAAAACGATTAGCGATAGCCGTCTATCCGTCTGAGCAAGATATTTTAAAAAAGCTAGACGAAGAAATAGCGAGCGGTAATGGCTATGCGCCTTATATAAAACGACTTATCCGCGAAGATATAGAGCGCTCGAAAAAAAACTAGTATATTTTCAAAAAACTTTCTTAAAACAGTTGACATATATACCTGTGTGGGTATATAATATAACTGTAATCAAAAGGAGGTTACGGTTATGATAACGAATTATGAAGAATTAAAGCTTGGCGAATGCACGGTAATTTATGAGATGAACGGAGTAAGGCGAAAATATGAACGAGCGGCCGTTTGCGACATAGAATTGTCAAAGGGAGGAAGCATACGAGTAGTGTATTTTATAATACCTTGTGAAGCAAAGATAATGGGATATGAACAATAGCACCAAAGCACCGCACCACGGTGCTTTTTTCATGCAAAAAAGGAGGTAGAGCCATGTGGCGTTAAACGAGAAACAGAAAGCATTTGCCGAGCATTATGCCGCATGTTTCAATGCAGCTGAGGCGGCGAGAAAGGCGGGTTACAGCGAAAAAACGGCACGAGCAATAGGGCAGAGATTGTTGACAAATGTTGACATTCAAAAATATTTACAAGAGATAAAAGAAAACGCGAAATCGAGCCGTATTGCGACGATAGACGAAGTATTGACTTATTTGTCCGACACAATGCGGAATACGGATGAACAGACGAAAGAGCGGACGAAAGCGGCGCAAATATTGCGCGAAGCGTTAAGTGCTGTAAAAGCGGAATCGGACGACGCCGCGACGGAAATTGTTGTTGTCCCAGTGGATGCAAGCGTGGACGGAGGAATATGAAACAAGTCATTGAAATGGCGCGGCCATACGAGCGCATATTAACGACGGATAAAACAACGGTGGTGATGTATTCTCCACGTATTTCGGGAAAATCGTTTGCTTTAGGACAGACGGTTTATTTATTTGCGAATAAATATCCCAAGCATGATATAGTTGTAACTCGAGCACATTATAACAGCTTAGAGGACAGTCTATACAACGAGATCATCTCTTTCGCCGAAAGCAACGGCACGAGTGATTTTTATTATCCACTGAAAAGTCCGTTGCGAATTAAGACGCGCAAAGGCAACACGATATTTTTCAAAGGCATTGGCGGTAGCGATTACAGCAGATCAAAGGGATTCAAGGGCACAAAGCCGTTGTCGTTAATAATATGCGACGAGGCTCAGCAATTAAAAGATGAACAGTCTTTGCGACAGGCGATAGCTACTTTTATTCGTTCGGTGGATAGCAAAATTCAATCGAGAATTATTATTGCGGGCAATCCTGAAATGGTTAAAGCGCATTGGTGGAACGCATATTGCCGCAAATACAGGTTTGCTGACGTTTACGAATTTATTGATGCTAACTATTTGAGCATAAAAAAATACTTGTCTCCGGTAACGCTTGAAGAAATCGAGAACGAACGTAAGTATAACCCACAAATGTATAAATTTCTATATTTGGGTGAATTAAACGACTTGGCGGGCGGAGCTTATGCGCAATTCAAGAGAGACAAGCATTATATTTCCGTATCGCAGTGGCAGCGCGAAACGGCCGGGCAAAGATTATGTTACATAATTTGGGGCGGTGACGGTGCAATAACGAAAGACAGCACGGGGATAATTCCGATAGCCGTATATAGCAACGGCCGCGGTTACGTACTAGAACGATTTTATTATAACCCACAAGAAACAGGTATTATTTTAGCTCCATCACAGATAACGGAAATGATTATACGTTATGTGGACGAAATATGCGAGCGGTACGATATATATGAACAGAACGTTGGAAGCTATTTTGCAATCGATTGCGCGGCGGCGGATTTAATAACGCAATTACGGTATCAAATATATGGATATCACATTGTTAAAGGATTTACGCAAAAAAACATTATAAACAATAATGCGGTTGTAAATAACTGTTTTGCAAAAAACATGATAAAGATTGTAGATTTCGGCGGATATAATGATTTTTACTATAATCGTTTTGTTCCAACGACTGTGGACACCGAACCGCTTATATATCAATTAGAATCGGTAGTCTGGAAAGATTATAAACTTGATCCGACAATCCCGAACGATTACACGGACGCGCTGACTTACGGCGTGAACGTGTATTTTAATAATCCGGACAATTTATATTTGCCTGAAAGGAAAGGAGCATATGACTAATGGATGAAAAAGAAAAAAGCATAGAGGAAGCGTTGCACCGTGACTTAGAGTTGACCGAAGAGGAGTACAGGGATAAGTGTGAAATGGCGGACAGAGCCACGAAGGCGCACGGCGTGAAGGGGCGCGCGGCATTAACTGAGGGACAAAGGCATAAGCGGATTCAAAGCAACTTTTACGGCATAGCACTAAATGTGCTTATGTCTATTCTGGCGGAGATAAGCACGACAAACGATATTTTGCGCCGCAATTTGAATATGCAATACTTGTCGCTGTCTCCCGGAGCAAAGAAGCAATACGATATGCTTGAAAAAGCGTTAAGACGGGAGGACGATAATGGAAAGCAATAACACGGAAATGAACGGTGTGAATGTAGAACAGTCGCGCATGGCGTTGTCCGTAGTTGCAAATCAGCGCTTATGGCAATGGACAAATAACAACGACTTTTACAAGTTGTTGCCATCGCAATACTATACATTTTATAATAACTGGGTCCGACTGTGGTTATATTGGTATGACGGATACGTGCCGTGGATTCACGGAACGCAAAGCGGATTGCTTTCAACGTGTATAGGCACGACAATCGTCAATCGGGCGGCAGACCAAGTTTTTGGCGGTAATCTAATGTTTGCGAATGCGAGGAAGCCAAAAATAACAGTTGAAAAGAACGGTAAAGAGATAGGCAAGGCGCTAGACTTTATATCGAACGATTGGGCGCTTGAAACGGATTTTCGCAGTAAAGTTAAAAGTGCAATCAGGGATGCGTTTGCGGGCGGTTTTTCCCTCTTGAAAATCAATAATGACGGTGGGAACTTGTGGATAGATAAGCTGCGTGCGGATAGGTTTTATTTTGAAAAGACGGGGCGCGGACAGCTTCGTAAAGTTGTTGCCTTATTGTCTGTTTACGAATCCACGACAAATAAAAACAGCAATAAGAGGTATAGTCTTATCGAAGAGCGTCGTTTTGAACAAATAGGTATCTTTGGTAAGGAAATTCCAGTGGTAGAATATAAGATTTATGATACAACAACGCAAGTGCAATATTTTACGGTAAACGATAATTTTGTGCGATTTGAGGATCTGCCCGCAAGTGTGCGCAAGGCATTTAAGGCAGAATATGGTACTTGCCGGCTAAATAAGCCGTTAGCGTTAAACGGTTTTAAAAGCTTAGGCTGTTATTATCTTAAAGGAAGTGACGATGTTTCCAACATTCCACAAGTAGGCTTAGGAGAAAGCCTATTGGCGAATATATTGACGTATTTATACGAATATGATTTTTACAACACTTGTTTTAATACGGATATGTATCTTGCTCGCGGACGTATATTGGTTCCTAAAGGAATGCAATCGCCTATGGCAAAAACGGGAGCGCAAAACGCAGGGCTTGACGACTTTTTGTACACTAAGGTTGAAACGATGAATACCGACCAGCAGAAACCTGAGCCGATACAGTTTGCCCTTCGCGCCGCCGAGTGGAAGGAAGCGCGTAATATGCTGATAGAAAGTATAGCTACGGGGATCGGGTTTTCGGTCAGCACCTTAGCGTCATATCTTTCTGACGGAAGCAACAGAACGGCACGAGAGGTAAGCGCGGAGGAAAGTGCTACAACGTTGTTTATAGAGAATGCCCGACGCCGCTTTGAAAAACCGCTTAATGATTGTATTTCTGACGTTTTAAGATTTTACGGTTATACCGATGACGTGGAAGTGAGGTGGTCGAGAGCAGGTACGACTAACACTACCGTATTAGTTGACGTATTGTCGCGTGCCGTCAACAGTCACCTTATTTCCGAGAAAAAGGCACATAGCGCGTTTAACTATGACGACGACGAAGAGCAGAATGCAGAGGATTACAAGCTTGTCCAGGAAGAGCAAGCCGAGCGGGATAAACGTGAAAGCTACGGTCAATATCCGTTTAACGACAGCGATTACTACAATGAATCGGGAGTAAGATAAAAACGATGCAGGACGCGAACGGTCGGCTTAATATTTACGCGCAGACGTTAGAGGATGCGCAGACGAGAATACGCGATATTGTCAAACGCGCTTTTCTTCATCGGTCGCCTTATGCCGCAACGTACAGAGCTTTGGGAGGAGTAATTAACAGAGCCGTATCTCAGGGAAAAATTACGCGACTTAAAGCGGACGCGCAGCAAAGTTTATGGAATTTTGCCAATCGGCAAAGGCTTATATGGGAGGAATCGGCTTTACCGCCCGAAATAATACTTATTTTGGGGCAATACGCGGCGAAAGACTTTCGTCCCGATAAACAGACGGAAAGCAGAATAGCGCGCGAATTTAGGCGTTTTAACGCGCCTGTAACGGATATGGGCGTGCCGCTTCATAAGTACTATAAGGATGTGTGGGACCAAAAAGTTAAACCCACGATTGACAGGCTTATTGAGAGCGTAGCATTGGATCCAAATGATTATTCAGGACGTAACAGTCTGCGGAACCTCGCGGAAATGGAGACGCGTTATCAGGCGCATTTAGACCGTATCGAGGAGCTTAAGGCGTCGGGGATAAAGCTGGTTGTTTGTTCGAGCCATGCGGATTGCTCTGATCGTTGCGCACCGTGGCAGGGGCGCGTGTACAGTTTAGACGGTACATACGGAGTAGTGGACGGACATAGATACGTGCCGTTGGAACTAGCGACTGAAATATATTATACGACGAAAGCCGGGCGGACTTATAAAAATGGATTGCTCGGCTTTAATTGTAGGCATGAGCTTAGGCCGTATGAAGGCCAACTGCTGCCGACGATTTCAGCGGAAGAAAGGAAAGCGGAGTATGCGGTTACGCTCAGACAGCGGGCTATGGAAAGGGCGGTAAGGAGGAAGCGCGTGGAAGCGCTTATGCTGAAGGACATTAACAAAACATGGTACCTGGAAGCGCGCAAAAAAGCAGCGACCTTATACGCCAATTATATGAAATTCAGCAAGGAAAACGAGCGAGCTTTTTATCCGATGCGGACAGCGATATAAAAAGAGCGGTGTTGTACCGAAAATCGGAGTGCAACCGTTTTTTTAATATACCCCCGTAGAAGTCCCGCGTGCAGGGGGAAGAAAGCACGCTGCAAAATAAGCTTGACAGAGTATCGTCAGGAAAACGACACAGCCGTGAGTATGGACAAAAGGTAACGTTAAGCAAAAATGCAAGGGCAAGATAACGAACGTTCAAAAAACTTATAGGAGGAGAAAAACAATATGTTTGAAAGAAAAGACAAAAAGAAGCCTTTTACTTTAGAAGAAATAATGAAGGCTTATGAAGATTTGTCAGATGACGACAAGAAAAGCTTTCGTCAATCCATTGCCGACCGAGTGCATGAAAGCATAGCAGCGCAGGAAAAAGCCGATGGAAACGAGGACAGTCAGAGTGCAGCCGACCGCGAGCATGAAGCTTTAGGCGCTGAGCACGCAGACGGCGAAGGCGACGTTTCGGAAATCGGTGAAACCGATGCGACAGACGAAAAGCGAGAGGAGGAGATTGAAAGCGCAGAGGAAAAGAAAGACGAAATGGAAGTACAAGAAAAGTCTGATAATGAAAAAGAAGCTGATAACAGCGATGATGCTTTACAGGCGTTATCTTCTCGTATCAGCGCTTTGGAGGAAGAGATTAAAGACTTTATTTCGCTTAAAGAAAAAATGGAGGACTATACTCGCAGACAAGAAGAAAAATTCGGTTATGCGGAGCGCCCTGCCGGAGGCAAGAAAGATATGCGCGATATGTCAGCAGACGAGCTGAAACGCGGCATACTTACCGGTGAATACTAAAACAAGGAGAATATTAAATTATGGGAACTATGGTTTATAATGTGAATAACACCGCAACGCAGGTGCTTGCGGCAAAACAGATTAAGGAAAACATTTTCGTTGACCTTATACATAAAAACGGTTACGGAGTAACGCAGCAGGAGGGAACTAATGTTTCGACCTTGCGTATGCTCAAAGTGCCTCCGATTGACGTAAAGGCGCGTGCTTTGGGTGCGCCAACTAACGGTAACTTTTTCAACGAAAATGCTGCGCAGGTACCGCAGGTGATAGAATACGACCTTAATCTTTTGTACATGCTCGACCAAAACTTTGACTTGCCCGAAGTGCAGCAGGATATGTGTCCAGTCAATATTTTCGACGCTACAACCAAGAATATCGGCGGCGCGATTGCAACCAATATAAACGGCTCTACTTTGGCGGAACAGCTTGTAAATCGCTTTAATGCGGCAGACACAGCGAATGCGTGGACGGATATTGCGGTTGTATTGCCAGCGACGGGCGGTTACTATGCGGCGGTACAGGAAGCAAGCACTATGCTTGATGACGGTGATTTTGCAAACGGTATTCAAGCTTTCCCTTTTGAGGAACGCGAACTAATAATGCGTCCGCAATTCAGATCATCGCTTATGAGTGAATCGGGTGTGCTTATAGGTGGTTCTAACTATGCACAGTCCATGATCGCTAAAGGCGGCGTTTCTCCCGACGCAAGGAAAGAGTGGGGTAATATGTACGTTGGAGAGATTGACCTTGTTCCGTGTTATGTGGCGCCTTCTGCGATTTGGCAGAATGCTGGTTCGTGGACATATACCACAAGTGAAGATACCAACACTCAGGGCGGCGCAAGCACCTTTGATGCTGTTAAGGCCATAATGCTTGCTGCTTCTGCTACCGACCGCGGTATTTCTACACAGGACTATATAAAGATTATAGATTCGCCTAACGGCGCAGGCAAGAGATTGCAGCCCAAGCCGCGTTGGGGTATTAACGTTTGTTACGGCAAGGGTATTGTGCCCATACTTGCCAATGGAACAGCAGTACCTACTACGCCCATGTATCTGCAGGCTCCCGGCTCGTTTACGGCGGCATAAATCTAGCGTGATAATAAACAGCTTTTCCGAGGGGTTTTGAGCTTATCAAAGCCCCTTTCCATTAAACAAAAATATAGGAGAATAAAACAATGGCACAATCTTTTCCGTATTCCGACGAATATATGCGCTATGACTACGCAACGCACCGCTATGTCTTGACGCTTAAATATGTTACTGATGTGCTGGGAATAGATATACAGCGGCGAGTGAGCGGCGGCAGAGCAGTCGGTAATCAGGCTGTTATAAATAGTATGCTTAATACTGCCAGCTTGCACGTTTACAATTATATATTTAATTTTAATTCTAACAGGCGGGCGCAGCAATGGATAATAGCAAAGTGCCCCTCGGCCAGAGAAATCATAAAGGACGCTATGGCGCAGCAGCTTGCTTATTTGATGAGCGTAGGAGATTTGACGCGCAGTCCTAAGGAAGAGGACAGAATCGCATATATGGACATGCAGGCTAAAATAATACTTGATCAGACGGTTAACGAAACAGGAGTTCCTCTTACAAGTATTATGGCTTATAGATTTTGTCCGCCGGATTATAAGGAGGGAGGATATTGATATGGACGCATTGGATTTTTTAAAACCGCGCCGCGGCTATGTTATGACGGGCAGCTACAGAGATACGCCTAAAAGCAGTCCTATGTGGTTCGATTATTCTATAGTGGACAGGCCCAGTAAAGGGTATTCAGAGATAATTAACAATTTAATTACTACGCGCGAGGGCCTTGTAATTCGTACTGCATGGGATTGCGGTTTTAAACCGAAGGGTTATGTTTCCACGCAGGACGGACAATTTTGGACGATAGAGCAGGTGCAAACGGATAATAACAATAACGAGGCCCTGCGATTTTTAGCCGAAAACCCGACTGCGGAATTTATCATAGCTTTGATAGGAGTTAATAATCCTAAGGGGCTTGTGTGATATGAATAATAATAATTTCAAGCGTATTTGTTTGCTTGCTTTTAAGAGATTTAAGGCCGCGGTGCCTAATCCTGAAACAAGGGGAGTGGGATATTATGTAAACGCTTACGGCAATCGCCAGCGAGGAAGCACCGGCAATATGGCTTTTAATGCGTCCAAAATAAGGTTTTTAAGCCCTTTTCAGGCCGTTATATACGTAGATGATAAAATCGCGCCGTATGTGCCTTACACAAATGAGGAGTGGATAAGCCCGAAATGGAAAGGACATAAAAACCCTAATCAGGGCTGGTTTGACCGTGCTGCCGAAATAGTAGTAAAAAGTTATATGTCAAGTCTTCCGGGAGCTGAATTGAAAAGAAGAGGAGGTAAACAATGATACCCGTTACGCAGCTTATGGATAATATAAACAATTCTCTTAACGCTTTGCTGCCCGGCGGCATGGCGTTCAGTATAATTCCCGACGGAGGGGATTATGTCCCTCCGGTACGTGAAAATAATTCGGTTACCGTGCTTATTGAGGGGATTGCTCAAATAGCGGAAAGCGCGATTGTTCCGATAAACAATTTGTCCGTGGCAACTCAGACATTGTCGATAGTGGTAGCCGTGCCTATAGATCCTGATAAACCCACGCAGGACAGTTTATCTCCTGTACGTGAAGCCATATCCGCGTTTACGTCCAAGCCTTTCGTTACGTTGATGACGGACGGAGACAAGACAAAATATTCGGTATCGGTTTACGGCAGTCAACCTCAGGCGGGAGAGCTTACTCAGCGTCCGTCTATAGATTTCGGCGAAAGCATTACTTATCAGTTTAATGTTTTTTATTCCTTTGTTGAAAGCGGCATAAACTCTTTGGATTATCAAGTGACGTTTGACGGCGAGGTTGTTTCGTTCACGGAAATGTCTTTGATATGTACGCCGGTAACGGACGGAGGCGCTTTTTCTGACAGTGATGGTGCGGTTAAAAATTATTCAACCGGATACGCTTTGGAATTGCAGATTTCAGTACCGGCTCTCGAAAATAATTTACTTACTCTGGAATTTGCAAAATTTCTTATTCAAAAAGATAAATCGGTACATAAGGTCACTTTATCATACGCCGGTATAAGCGGTGAATTTAACATGATTTTCGCAACCAGCAACATTACTGCTCGAGGCGTTGAAAATATAGGTCAATCAATATCGCTTATAGAGGCATTGGAGATAGATAATGGCGGATTATGAAATTGTTATAAAAGATGATACTGTTACGAAAAAATCGCCTATAGCGCAGAAAACGCAAAGCGAGAGCGTTCAGGATACCGGCAGGGCGAAGGCTAAAGAAAATGTTGCGGAGTACTTTGCCTTTAAACGTATTGTGTCGCCGTTTGTTCGTATGGGTATTGAATATGGTATCAGCACCGTATCTATAAGGACCGGACGGACTGAGACGCAGCAACGTATGCAGTTTGCTTACAGTGTAGGCAGTAAGGCTTTCGGTATAGTTGAGAATATTGCTATAGGCGCCGCAGTAGGAGGATTGTGGGGCGCGGTAGCCGGTGCGGTTATGTCAACCGTTACTACTGTTGCCGGATACGCGATAAACCAGGCTAAGATAAACCTAAGCGCCGCCTCGGAAAATATCTCAATAGGCTTGATAAATGCGCGCGCAGGCGGCAATGTTGCGGCCACCAGCGGCAGCAGGAGAATATAAGGGTTAATAACTGAATATAAGCGAAGTAAATAAAAACCTTACAATCATTCGCTGTCTTTTTCGTTGATTTCGTCAAGCTGTTTTTGCAGCTTAGCTTTTTTCTTTGCTAACTTAAGCTGTTTTCTCTCGTTACGCATCTTTTCATACCATTCCTTAAAATCACCGGAGTATGTTTTTATTTCAATTATATTTATTTTACACATTAGTAAAATGCAAAATATAGTTATTATTATACTTATCAGACAAGAAAAAGAAGCTCTTATTGTACTTGCTAAAAGAGCAGTTTTCCAACCTACTGTAAAATTAAAATCAGCAGGTAAAAATTTTAATACATCGATTAAAACGATTATAAAATTTGTTAATGATAATGTTAAAACTGTAATTATTAAAATGTTTAATGTCTTTTTTTTCATAATACTTCTCCTTTTTTTGAAGTATAGAGTTTAAAAAGTATTATGTCAATAAAATAAGTTAAAAAATAATAAAAAATTTAACAAATGGAGTAAAGTTATGAATAATTCGCCAAAAAGCAACAGTTTTCAGACATTTATCTACATAAACAGAAAAATAATTGATTGTACGCAAAATACTGTGTTTCCTATAAAATTATCAAAAATACTGGACGAACAGCTTGACGAGGCAAGTATAGCTTTACTCAGGACAAAAACGCCCGTAATTCATCCGTTGACTAAAATAGTTATTCGCATTTGGAATAATGATTTTCCCGGTCGCGACATTACGCTTAATATGTTGGTTACAAGCGATTATTCCGAGGAAAAAATAGTAGGCGAACGCCGCTGGAATCATCGGTTAATGCTTATTGAGGAAACAAAATTTTTAGAGGGGTTTATATGTCGATCTCAATGTTATGTAAACAGCTTGGGGAGAATTTACACTAATGCAAAAAATGAAGTAAAACCTGCATTAGAAAAAACAGGTGGAATTGGATCAATTCCGGAAATACAGCAATCTATATATACTCCTCTTTTAGTTGGGGAAAATTCTTTTCCCTCGTTACAGTCATTGTTTACATGGAAAGCAACCGTGTCAAGTTATACAGTTGTTATTCAAAATGGAGTAGAAATAAAAAGGGAAAAAGATGTAGATACCCCTATAGTCGTTGATTTGACTAATGGCACTGTTGAATTGATATATCATTTTGATTTATTGAATAGTACCGGACAACTTACTGTAAATGGTACAGCAACGTATTTAGTAAATATTGCTTCTAATGTAGAACCGTCACCGAAATGGAATGCGCGAAGCGTTATCGAGCGCGCGTTGATGATAGCAGAGCCGTTGCGAAAAGGCGATACGCCGAAATTTCACCTGAATGCTGATCAAGCGAAAGAATTTGAGAAGATAGAAACGCCGGAATTTCAATTTACGCAAAGCACGCTGCGGGAGATATTGCAAGGCGTGGGCGCGTATATCCACGGAGAGCCGCGGCTTAACGGTGACGAAATATACTATGATATGTACGGCTCCGGAGCATTAAATGACGTGCATTATAAAAATTATGCGGCTTTGTCAATGCGACAGGATATCGAACAATATGCAAGCGGCATAGACAGCAGCGTAGACAATTTCGTTAATACGGTCGGCCGTGATAGCGGAGTAATAATCGAGCCGTATGACGGAGGCTATAAAACGCTGAGAACGGAAACGTTATACGCAAGAGTGGAAGAAGGCAATATGCTTATTTCGACGCAGTGGCCAATATACTCAATCAGCAAAGTGGAGTGCGGCTTTGTGGGAGAGACGACGTCCGCGGATATAACGCCTTATATTTTCGAGAGTGCGGATTATGCGCGTATGAGCTCATATAGCGAACTTTATCCGGAATCGCGCGCATACGCGCTGTATTATACTATCGGAGAAAAAAATATTTACGGACTTAATTTTAAGGAGGCGCACCCGATTTCGCCTGCATTTAAAAATTATGCAATATTAAATATTCTCAGAGCAGCAACCGGAGATAGCAGTCTTACGATAGATGAGGGGAAAGAAAATGGGGAGGACGGATATACGGAGGGAGGATATCCGCTTCTTGCTTTTAGGGTAACGTACACGCCTATATTCAGCGCAAGAGTACAGCAGTCCAAAGCGTATATAGGCGAATTGACAGCACCCAGAACGCTTGCGTATAATCAGGCGCAAAATGTGGTAGAAGCAAGCTATTACGGGGAGAGAATGAAGGGCGCTATAGCGCGTATGGGCAACGTAGAGAAAACCTATACTTTTGTGTTTGCCGGTTTGGCCAGGATTCCTAAGGTCGGGGATCTATTTGACGACGATTATTACATTAGCACGGTGGATGTTGAAATACAGCCCGAATCCACAAAGATAACGCTGGGGCTTTCGCAGGACTTCAACAGATATTCGGAGTTTATAGGAATAAATACGGCCAAGAGAGTATATGAGGTATCCGAGAGGCAGGCCTACGACAGCAATTTATCTTATCGAGACTACGTGGTAATAGGAGATAAAGTAGGCTCGGAGAATACGTTATTCGACATTTCTAGAATAGCAACAACGTTCAGTCAGAATTTTGAAACTGAGCCTATAACGTTGGCTATTGCGCAGGGAGAAGACGATTCGGAAAACTTATTGGCAGAAATAGCGCTTCCGGTGCAAACCGCAGCGTTCGGTAACGCGGCGGTGATGACGTTTAAATACGAGGATAATTATTCCGCGGGAAATAACGTGACCTGGCGAGAGCAAAACAACGTGCAAGGGTGGTTTACAAACGGAGTAGCGTATAGTGACGTGCACGGAAACATGGAGTATTTGCACTTGAAGTATTACGAGGGCGGAACGATTCCGGCAACAAAGGAGCAGCAAACTCAGATAGGAACAAGCTTACCGAATGCGACCAATATTACGGGACGCGGACAGGCCTACATAAACACCGGGGAAAGACCATTGTGGGTTAAAAAGGGCAGTACTGAAATACTGTCTGTAACATATCAGATAGATTACGTAAGCAACCGCAAAAACATCATAATCGGTTCGGCTTTGGCAAAAAATTGCGTGTTCGTGAGCGGCTCACAGAGCGGTCACGGCGCGGTATTATACGTTTTACCGCAGCGTCTTAATAAATTCAGGCTTAAGGCGGACCTTAACGGAGCGACGCAGATATACGATTATAACGGAAATAGCGACGGATTTTATCTGATAGACGGTGGAATACAGTTTAAGCCTTGTAAATCGCCAGTAAACGGGCAATCGTGGGCAATGACGGATAAAGAAACGGGAGAGGTTTTAATCGGCTGTAACAGGCAAATAACGCCGCAAGACGAGGATATTCTCGACGGGCTGTTTATAGCCGGTAAGCACGATATATTTTTATAGGAGGAACATAAATGGACGAAGAGACAAAAGGAAGGCTGGGAGTGGCAATGGAGGCGGCGCAGTCGGCGGCGGACGAATGTACTACAATCAGGGAATATACGGTACGGCTTAAAGCGGCGCTTGAAAACGGCGATGAAGAAGCAGCAGCGCAGTACCGGGAAATTATATCCGACGAGCTTAATCACATTGAGCGGTTTATGAATGTGTTTGTGGAAGCGAGCGGAATAGCGCCGGCGGAGGAATAAAAGCATGATAGTGTTTGTAAAAGCGGACGGAACGGCGATAGACGTGGTCCCGACGCCGGTATATCAAGGATCAAGCTTAAAGGGGAGCCTGTACTTTGTGGGGCCGTTTCCCAATACCGACGCGGTGTCGGTATCATTTATACTGGCGAACGGGGATTATACGGAGGAGTACGGGCTGACGTCGGTATCGGAGCTTGAAGGAGTAACGGATAAGCTGGGAGACGAGTACGGCGTATGGGAGTGGCAGACGAAGAACGGCCTGGTGACAAAGTATGCCGGGACGGTAGTAGCGCAATTTAAAGTGTCGTATTCCGGAGAGGTTGTAGCGACGTCTTCCGTAAACTTCAGCGTTCAAAAGGGAACGGCGCCGTTACCGCCTGAGGAACCGGATCCGAATCAGTGGCAGGCTCTTTTAGAGATGTATTCCGGCCTGGCCGGCAGAGTTACGGATTTAGAGAACAGAAATACGGCAAAGGTGCTGGTGGATTTTACATGCGCGTTGCTCGAAGAGAATGGAGTGAAATTTTACGAATTTTATAAAACATACAGCGACGGAAGCACGGCGCGTATGCGGGTGCCGGCGGCGGGACAGGGCGGAGGAACCGTAGTATCTGACTGGCTTACAATTCTGACGTTTACGGAGGACAGCTGGCTGAGCGCTTCCGGCGGAGGGTACGAATTAGCGTTCGGACCCGGTCAAACCGGCTTTAGCGACGACAGATATATGGCGCTGCTGTCAAGGACGGGAACGGAAACGTATAAAGCGGGTAGCGACCTTACGGCGGCTGAGCGCAACGGATATTACACGCAGACGGACGCGGTGTTCGTCGGGTCGGACGGAAGCATCTACATGACGGCGAATGCGCAGTACAGCGGTCGGCTGCTGTTGTTCGGAGCGCAGACGTTTTCGTCGAATTTCGTTAAAAGTATCGCTATCGTCGGGGGCGATCTGTTTGTGACTTATGTAGACGGAACGACTGAGACGCTTAGCGCAACGTGGACAACGCCGGAAGAGGTAGATGCAAAGATTCGCGCTGCGCTTACGTGGAAAGATTATACGAGCGCGGTAAAAGGAGGAACGAAATAAATGGTAACTTTCAATACAATATTACAAAGCGCCTACGACGGGCTGGCGAATAAGGACGGCGACGCGCTTTATTTTGTATCGGATACGCACAGGGTATATAAAGGAGGAACGCTGTACACAGGTAAAATAGAGCTGGTATCATCCTTTCCTGCAAGCGGCGAGGTCGGAGTTGTCTATATCGCGGAAAGCGATCTTGAGGGCCGTATCTGGCAGAACGGAGCATGGGTAACGGTAGCTAAAGGCTTCACGGGTACGGTGACGGAAACATCGGAAAAGCTAACGACAGCAAAGGCGGTGGCGGCATACGTAACAAACGCGCTGGAGACGGCTATCGGTTCGGGCGGAATAATAACGAGCATAGCATACGAAGCAAAGGACGCGGCGACAAGCGGCACGGGTAACGACGAGCGCGACCTAATCATAACGAAGGGCGGAGGGAGTACGGAAAGGCTGCACCTAAGCGATCTCGTTTCGTCGGTCGAGTACGACAAGGATAATCTGACGCTGACTTTCAGAATGTCGTGCGTGGACGAGCCAGTCGTAGTTAATCTTCCGCAGGATAATTTCATAGTATCGGGAACGTATAATCCGACTACAAAGGATATAGAGCTTACGATGAAGGACGGCTCGGTCATAAAGATACCGGCAGAGGCGCTAGTGGATGTGTATACGGGCGGAAGTACAGCAACGGTTACTGTCGGAGTATCGGCAAGCAATGAAATTGCTGCAAACGTAAAGCTGTCCTCGAGTTCGGATAATATTCTTGAAGTAAAAACGGACGGGTTATACGCGCCTGCGCCTACGGGCAAGCTGGACGTCTTGCCGTCAGGCCGCGGAGGCGAGGTAATAATCTCGCAAACGTCGGGCGACATAGAGGTCAGCGGCACGACGATAGGCGGCGCGGCGATAGCGTCAAGCCCGTCGGAAAAGGTGCTTGCTACGGAAGCTGCGGTCGCGGCGGTTCGACAAGCTTTGCAAGGTAGCATAAACGCAGTTCAAAGCAGCCTTGCCGGGAAAGTGGATACTTCCAGCATAACGACTACGCTTAGCGCAAGTAATCCGTCGGCAAGCAAGATACCGTCAGAATCGGCGGTAGTTGCGGCGCTGACCTGGAGAAATCTTACGACATGAGGAGGAATAGATTATGGCTTTAATGCAATCTGGCGAAACGATATCGTCGGTACTTAACAGCATTTCCAAAACGGCCGGGCAGGTAATATACGTTCGGGACACCAAAAGGCTATATTTCGACTCGTTAAACGGCGACCGAATCGAGGTGACGGATATAATCCCGCTCGCAACGGAAAGCGAGCGAGAGGCGTTACTGTCGCCTATAGAAAACAAGCTTTACTACGTGATTCAGACTTTCAGGTTATGGATATACAGCGGTGGAAATTGGCATATACCGGCGTCGGGAGGAGCGGCCCCTTACGTAAATACCTATACGGCAAGCGCGTGGCAGTGCAGCGCCGCGCCTTTTACAATCATAATACCGGAAGAAACGCACGGGAAAGGGAATAACCCGACGGTCACGACGTATGACAACAGCGGAAATAAAATTGATTTCGGCGTCAATGTAAATTCCTCAGGCGAAGTACGGCTTTACAGCAATGTTGCTGTAGCATTCAAAATCAATATTACATAAAAGGAGCACAAAGAAATTATGGAGAACGTAATTTATCAAAACGTAGAGGTGAAAGGAAACTTTACGGCAAGCGGGACCGGGACGTTTAATCAAGTGGAAACAAAAACGTTTGGTACGGGCGCAAAGACCGCGCTGCTTAATCTGCTTTATCCGGTTGGCAGCATTTATATGTCGGTCAATAATAATTCACCGGCAAGCTTTATGGGCGGCACCTGGACAAGAATCCAGGACGTTTTTCCGCTAGCGGCAGGAACAACCTATGCGGCAGGCAGTACGGGCGGCAGCGCCACGCACACTATGACGCTTGATGAGCTGGTCAATCATACTCACACATACAGCCCGGCAGGGAACAGCGGATTGAATGGCGCGACAGGCGGAAGCGGCTGGTTACCTCAATCGACCAGCGCGGAAACAGGCAGTACGGGCGGCGGTCAGCCTTTCAGTATAATGCCGCCGTACTTAGCAGTTTATACTTGGAAAAGAACGGCTTAAGGAGGTAAGAATAATGAAAGTATATAACGAAACAAAAACTGATGTTTTAGAAAGCTACGATTTAGCGTTGGGATATTTAAAATCGGACAAGCTTTTTGTCGAACACCACGAAGCGGCAGAAGAGCGTCAGGGCGAGGGGCATTATGAAACTCTGACAGAATATCCTAACGGCGGAAAAGACGTGGAATGGGTATGGGATATAGAGCCGCAGGAAGCAAGAGCGGCGTATGACGAGTACGAGGATATACAGGTATATATACCCTATACGCCCGAAGAGCTTGCCGAACGCGAGCTGACGGTACTGCGCGGCCGGCGCGCTTCAGAGTGTTTTCCCGTCGTCAACCGCGGCAAGTTGTGGTACGACAGATTGACAAGTGATCAAGAGATAGAATTGTCCGATTGGTATAACGCCTGGCTGGACGTAACGGAAACGAAGTCGATTCCTGATAGGCCGGCATGGGTTGACGATAAACTCGAGGAGGTATGATTGAAATGTACGAATTTTTTTCTATGGTATGGCGTTACGTGCTTGAGCATTCGACGGCGTTTATAACGTTTATAACGTCGTCAGGCTTTTTGAGCGCGTTTATAAGCGTAATTTTGACGATAAAGACGCGCAAAAGCGCAAAGGAGAACACTGCGGCGACGAGGGAGTTAAAGGCGCTTATGGAGCAGAATAAAGCGCTTGCGGATATAGTACGAGCTTTGGAGAAAGGGCATAACGTTTTGAGTGAAAAGGTCGAGGAAACGCTGGAGACGGCGGACAGGATTTTGACGAAAACGAACGCAGTATTGGAAGTGGAGTATATAAAAAACGGAGCGACGTCCAATGCCAAAACGCGCACAGATGTAAATAACGTTATCAATAACGCCAAGTACAGCGAAACCGGTACCAGGGCGGCGATAGCGAAGGAAAACGCTGAATTAAGGGCCAAAATAGCGGCTATCGCGGAGGAGGCGGAAAAGAGCACGGAAAACGTCGATAAAATCGTGGCGGCGGGAGAGCCGTCCGTCGTAGTGATGCGGGGGTAAGTATGAAAAGCGTAGCTAAATATAACGCGTTTAAGGGAGTATCGACAGCGCTTACTGTCTGTACTCCTTTAATAACGCTGGCGTGCTGCGGTGATTTTTTCATCCACAGGACGGAAACGGCGATATCTGCTGCAGGATTGTTTGCAATCCTGATAGCCGCACTGTTTTTTAAGGATAAAATTGCTGAGAAATTCAAAAGTCCGTCGGCGCTTATAATATCGATAGCCGTGCTGATACTGTGCTTGCTGATAGAGCATATAATACTGCCTGTCAAGTATGTGTGCATAGCTACAATAGCGGCAAGCGGTATTGACGAACTGACTTTCAAGCAGTGGTATAAGAGAATCGAAAAAGCTTTCCCGGAGAGCGCGCAAGATTATAAACACGCAGGATTTGTGTTTACCACAACCCAAAAGCTGATCGAGGAGGGGGCGCAGAATGGCGGAGAAGAATCCGGCGGAAACGTATAACGATTTTAAGCAGTCGTTCAAAGGCGGTATCAAAGACAGAATTTTCGACATAATAGCCGTTGGCATAGTCATAGCTATGCTACTATTAAATCTCGGCGCGATCGAGCTAAAAGAGATAACGTGGCGTTCTATACTTGATATCTGCATTGAGTGTCTGCCGTTTTTTCTTGCAGCTATGCTGCTGAATGCGAATTTTTACACGAAAGGCACGTTCGCCGGGAAAAAAGAAAGGAAGTATATAGATACCTTGCAAAGTTATTCAACGGCGGCTAACGCGCTGACGGGCGATCAGCTTGACCGGTTATCTGAATTTTGCGCAGCGTATAATGACGCGGCGCTCAAAACGATTCAAAGCGGTATATTGCAACGGGCGGCAGTATCCTTCGAGCGGTTTGATGCAGAAACTTACGGGTCGGATAAAGAAGTTTTACCGCCGCTTAAAGCGTTGCCCAAAAAAGAGCTGCGAATGCTGCTCGGTAAGGAGCGCACGGTTTACGTGCTGGAGGCTAAGGCGGCGAGAGTAAAGGGGATTGACGTTAATACCCTTTTATCCGGAAACAAAAATGACGACATGACCGATCTCGGCCGGAGTGAAAGTGATATGGCGAAAATCCGCAAAGGAAAGAGCGCAATATCCTGGTGGGTAAGCGTTTTTCTTATGGCGCTAATGGGCGTTAAGGACGTAGCGACGTGGGGCTGGCTTGGGATAGGCATTATAGTATTCAAGCTCGGGTATATTGTGGGGCGTTCGTACATGTCTTATTTCGACGGCTATTCTGATATAACAACTACCGTCGTTTCCCACTATGCCCGCAAGGCCGACGTTTTAAAGCAATTCGACGCCTGGTATGCTAAAAAGCTTAATGAAAAAAGACCTACGGAGTAATTCCGTAGGCTTTTATTTTTAATATTCTTTTTAGTTCAGTTTGAAAATAATTTTGTCAATTAGCCTCATTGCGTCGTCCTTAAACAGGCACATGAATTTAATTAAAGTTTGCGTGCGCGGTATGCTGATACCGTGCTCGATATCAACGTAGCTTCTCGGCGAAATTCCCAAAAGCTCGGCCATTTTTGTTTGCGGAATATCGAGCTCGGCGCGCTTGTTTATTATAGCATATCGCAGCTCTTGTTTGATTATATCCGTTTCGTTGTTCATTGTGTTTTTCCTCCGTGTTTTTGTTTACTGAATTTTTGTTTTAACAGTATAAAAAAGCTCGTAATGTTGTCGGTGTATTCGTTGCCGGTCAGGCGGCAATAAAACATGTAAAGATACGACAGGTATTTTTTTCTGTATCGGCAGAGCGTTCTGCTTGGTACGCCGGTTTTTCTCGGCAGTCCGTGCGTGCTGTCGGAGTATTTATAACAGTTATTATTCAGGTAAATTTTTCGCATGACCTCCGCGTGCGCCGTGTGTTCGACCTTGTCGTAGCTGTCGAAAAAGTCCAGAGCCCTGCTGAATGCTTCGGTTATTTCGGGATTATCGTCTTTAGCGACAAGGGCTTTTAAAATCAGTCTTTCCGTCGGTTTAACCTTTTGATAGTGTTTCATTTTTCAACTTCCTTTGTAAAAAATATTTGATTAGGCCCTTAGTGGGCGAAAATCCTGATATATAAATAAGATATAATTTATTCAGCACATATAGTGGGGGATTGAATTATGCAAAAGATGAAAGCTGAAGAAGCATTGAAGTACGTTATCGAAACGGTTAAAAGTCATTTGCGCGAACTGTACGATTCAGAAGTCGTTGATACCGATTTTATTTACGGAGAGAAAACCGCTTATGTAGAGTGTCTTGAGCTTATAGCTTGCTGGGATTCGGCCGAGGAAAACGGCCTGGATTTCGATATTGAGCTTATGTTTCCGATATAATATTTTATCGCCCTATTGAAGTTAACATTTAAGGCATTTCCTGCAATAACGCCGCGATAAAATAATATAAAAACTCCGCGTTAT
>ENA-ORTW01000954-ORTW01000954.1-human-gut-metagenome-genome-assembly--contig:-NODE-954-length-33257-cov-4.381664_pt1 | contig 33257 bp, 27 predicted proteins | sample MGYA00242072_ERZ509193 | MGnify/ENA primary metagenome ERZ509193 (study PRJEB26280, sample SAMEA2338813) | human gut metagenome | biome: human gut; feature: human-associated habitat; material: faeces... | reverse complement strand
TTTCTCTATCCGCTGGTGGTGACCATCGTCATGACGCTCTTTTTCCGCGAACGCTGTTCGCGGCGGCTGTTCTCGGCCATCGCCGTTTCGCTCGCCGGCGCCGCACTGCTCTCGTCGGGCGACATCCGTTCGAACGGCGGCGACGCGACGTTCGGCATCGCCGCGGCCTTCTTTTCGGTGATCTCCTACGCGGGCTATATCATCGGCGTGCGCAAGAGCCGCGCCGCACAGGTCGAATCGACGACCCTCACGCTGCTGGTCATGGCCATCGGCGCCGCGCTGTTCGCAGCGGCGGGCAGTCTGACATCGGGATTGCATTGGGTCGACGACTCCCGCACCTGGGGCAACATCCTCGGACTGGCGATCCCTGCCACGGCCGTCTCCAACATCGCACTCGTGAAGGCCATCAAGGCCATCGGGCCGACGCTCACCTCGATTCTCGGCGCAATGGAGCCGCTCACGGCCGTGCTGATCGGCGTGCTTCACTTCGGCGAGCCCTTCACCGCGGCAGGGATCGCGGGCGTCGTGCTGAGCGTAGCCGCAGTCACGATCGTCGTGACGCAGGGCGGCAAGCCGGCCGGCAACGCCTGAACGGCCGTACGGCGGAAAACCAAACCCATATTCCGAGAAGGCGTGTACGAAACACCTCCGGCTACCTGCACGCCACGAACAAGCCGCCCCTGGCGCAATGTGTTGCGCCAGGGGCGGCTTTCATTTTCGGGCGATCGCCCGACGACCCGTCCGAAAAGGTCAGTCGTCGATGTCGATCAGGTTGAATTTCAGGTCGAACGTCAACTCCAACCCGTTGGTGAGCTTCACCTCGTAATCCCGTTTGTCGCGGTCGATCTGGACGACGGACGTATCGGGATAGTACTGGGAAACGTACTGCGCGATCTGCTGAGGGATGATCGCGGCAGGAACCGTCGAATATTTGCAGTCGACCTCTTTCCAGTCGCCGTTTTTCAGGAATTCGACCTTGGAGCTGCTGGTGAAGATCACCTCGTAGGTCGTATCGAAGAGTTCGCGCTCCATCTTGGCGAAGGAGACCTTTTCGTTGGGGAAATGCTGGCGGATGAACTGCTGCGCCTTTTCGGGCAGTTCGCTGACGCTGATCGGACGATCGTTGTCGGCACTGACGGTAGAGGTGCCGAGGGCGAACACTGCGGCGGCGAGAATCAGAAGCTTTTTCATGGCGTTTCGTTTTTTTAATGAATTGAACATTGTCCTTGTTTGATGATGCAAAGTTCATACGCGATTTTGAAACGAATTTGAAAATTCCCCGTCGCAACGAATTTTTTTCCGTTTTTTCGAAAAAATCACGGCCAACGAACCGAAAAGCGGTGGCGCCCCCCTTCGAAACGATAGTCGATCCGCAATCCGTAATACCGCCCGACGGCACTGACCAGCGCGAGTCCGAGACCGGTGGAACCCTCCTTGCGGGCGCCCTGATAGAAGCGTTCGAAGATATGTTCGGCATCGAGCGGCGCCGTACCGTCGTTGGTCACCGTCAGCGTGCGGTCGCGCAGCTCGACCCCGACCGCACCCCCTTCGGCCGTATGGAGGTAGGCGTTTTTCAGCAGATTGGTCACCAGCGTCGACGCCAGCGACTCGTTCATCCGCACGACGAACGCCTCCGGAGCGGACACTGTGCAGGCGATGCCGCGACCGGCGTAGATCTCGTCATAGAGGGCGACCTGTTCGCCGACGACCGCGGCCAGATCGACCTCCGAGCTCTCGGGGAACTGGCCGTTGTCGATCTTGGTGAGCAGCAGCAGGGTCTTGTTGAGCCGCACGATCTGACGCAGTGTGCGCTGCATTTTGAGCAGCTCTTCCATTTGCTTTTCGGTGGGTTCGGTGTTGTCGAGCAGCCACTCGATCCGGTTGCCCAGCACGGCCAGCGGAGTCTGCAACTCGTGCGACGCATTGCCGATAAAGTGTTTCTGCTGTTCGAACAGCGCTTCGGAACGGTCGACGGCCTGCTGCGCCGCAGCACTGAGCCGTCGGAACTCCACGATCCGCGTGGAGCAGGGGACGGGCGCACCGCGACGGCCGGGCGTATAATCGTCGAGCCAGCGCAACAGTTCGTAGAGCGGGCGCATACTGCGGTGGAAGACCCAGACGGTCAGCGAAATGGTGGTCAGCAGCAACAGCAGGTAGAGGAAGACCACCCAGTAGAGGATCGCCCGCAGCAGATCGTCCTTCTCGAAGGTGGGGGTGGCGACCTTCAATTCGTAATAGGCGCCGTCGGCATCCTGGAAAATCGTTGTCAATACGCGGGCCGGCTCGGTCTCCTCCTTTTCGGGAATGTAGACCTCGGCGTCGTAGTAATCGATATGCGGACGGACGGCGGCTTCGGGAGCGCCGATGGGCACGATCGAATAGCTGTTGTTCGACCCGTTGTTCGGCTTCGGCAGTTCGCGTCCCGCGAGCATCCGCTTGACGATCAGCTCCGAATAGTCTTCCAGCGCATCGTCGGCCTCGTCGTTGATCTCGTCGACCATCGTAAAGTAGAACAATACGCCCCAGAGCGCCATCAGAGGCAGCAGGGCGAGCGACAGGCGCAGGGCGATGCGGGAGATGAGTTTCATGCGGCGGTGCGTATTCGGAAGCGGGTGCGGTCGCGTACCCGCTGCGGGTTATTCGGATTGCGGTGGCGAGAGTTTGTACCCGAAGCCGTAGACGGATTTCAGCTCGACGGTCGCGCCGGCCTCGGCGAGTTTGCGCCGCAGATTCTTCATCTGGGCATAGACGAAATGGAAGTTGTCCGCGTCGTCGGCATGGTCGCCCCAGACGGCTTCGGCCAACACGGCCTTGTCGACCAGATGGTTCGGGCGCTGCATGAAGTAGAGCAGGATGTCGAACTCCTTTTTCAGCAATGCCAGTTCGCGTCCCTCCACCTCCACGCGCCGGCCCTCCGGCCAGAGCGAGACGTTGCCCAGCGAGAGTGACAGATCCCCGCCGCTGCGGCCGCGCCGCAGCACGCTGCGTATACGCGCCAGCAATTCGGCCGTGTGGAACGGCTTGGGCAGGTAGTCGTCGGCGCCCTGCTCCAGCCCCAGAACCTTGTCTTCGAGCGAATTGCGTGCCGATATGATAATTACGTTCTCGCGCTTGCGCAGCTCCTTGATATGCTCCAGCAGCCGCAGTCCGTTGCCGTCGGGGAGCATGATATCGAGCAGGATGCAGTCGTAGCTGTATCCCGCCACCTTGGCGTCGGCTTCGGCGTAGGTCGCCGCCGTTTCGACCACGTAGTGCTCCTGTACGAGGGCGCGGTACATGATCTCGCGCAGCGACGGTTCGTCTTCCACGATCAAAATCTTCATGTGACAAAATTACGAAGCAATTTTGAATTAAAATCAAAACGGCGCACCCTTTTGCAAATTAAATCATACCCATTGCACGAAACCTGCCGGCTGAACCGACCGCCGTCTCCGGCGACCGACCGCAGCGGGAATGAAGACGGCAACTACAACGAACGCCTCGGACGAAGAGTGCGTCAAGGACTGCCGTCGGACGATCGATTCGATCCCTGTAACAGTCTCGTTGCGACCGAGGCAGGCGAGACGTTTCGAGCAAGTACGGTTCACGAAGAAGGCGACGTAGAAATTCACATCGCCGGACAGAACCTGAAAACAAGGTCGCTTTCTACGATGGATTTCGTATCTTCACAAAGATTCACCGGAGTAAAAATCAGACATAAAAACAAGGTGCCTCTCTGCGATTTTGCAGAGAGGCACCTTCGAGGTCTGAAGCGCCCACTAAATTAGACTGTTGTAATATTTGCAGTTCTCTCGTAACACTTGTCTTTTCTGCTGTTTGCAGATAATCATTTTCATGTTAAATCTTGAAATATCGTATCGTGGCTATTATTTGGACACTATAATGGGTCTATGATCGATGAAACACGTAATAACGATGAAAAAAGGAAGTTTATAATAAAAAATACGTATTTTTGCGCGTTTTTTGAGTGAGATGTATTATTTTTGCTAAAAATACATTTATCATGAAATTACCTAAGACTATATTGCCCTGCCCCATTGTTGAATCAACATTGGAAATTAGATTTCAAACAAATCTACCTCCTGATACAATGGTCGGTTTTGTATATAGTCTTTTCCAAAGCAAAGATTCAGAGGTACAACTAACTGCCCTTCCAATTTCGCAAATTCCCGCAGAAATAAGACGTCAAGATCCTAATTTAAAATACAAACCAACTCACAGACTGCATACAAAAGAATATGATGCACTCGTTGGCTCTAATGTGGTAGTTCTGACGATCCCGGGAAAATATGTAGGATGGAATAAATTTAAAAGCAATATCACAGACTTCATTCAAACTATTCAATCTAATATTATTGGCAAGATTGAATATATTGGATTAAGATATTTGAACTTCTTCGCATTTGATATTTTTGATAGAATCAAACTTAATGTTGGAGGGGATAATTTTAGTCGTGGATTTCCATCAGTTTTTAAATCAGAATATAAAAAAGATTATTGTACAAATGTACTACAAATAACCAATGGAGTACATTTGCAAAATCCTCAAATGAATATTGATGCAGATGGCTCATTAATAGATATTACAGTTGTATTGGTCAACAACCATTTGACAGATGTAAATTTCGAGAATATTGTAGAACGAATAGATTCAGCTCATTTGGAAGCAAAAACAGTATTCTTCTCTTTGTTGTCGGATGATTATCTAAACGAATTAGGCCCTCAGTATGAATAATATTTCAACCATAGGGGTTATACCTCAATTAGCAACTTATGCAGCATTACTAACGGGGAGTCCATCTTATGATATTCCTGAGCCGCAATGGAACTATGGCGTAGAGATTCCATATGTAGCAGATGCAAATAAGTTTAGTATCTTACCTGTCTTGGATACATATGACGAGTTAACCAATAATATTGAGCACATTTTAGTTAAGTTTATTCATTCTATTGTTGAAGAAACTACGTATTGGGATGAAGATGTAGCTAATTTTATTAATGAAAATTTCTGGGATTTAATATAATGAAGCTACCAGACGACATTAAGGATTTTCTCCCAAGATATCTAACAGAGGAATCTACACAAGTATTATTGCAGCAAATAGATGACTATGCTAAAGAAGGGACGACAGATAAAGTATACGCATATCCATTAAGTAATGATGAAACAATTTATCAAGGTGATGGTATTTGCGATTTGCCCATTTTCCAATATAAACTAAATGAAGATGGAAAAGGCTCTGCTGCAACAAAATATGCCCCTTGTATAATATTATCAAATACTTGTGACATATCGTTTGATAATACACGAAAGAGACCGATAAATGTCTGCTATGCACCCCTGATTGAATTAGATCGTTTTTACAACGCTTTAAAAGAACAATTTGGAAAAGATCGAGCAGATAATATTATCAATGATGTAAGAAAACAAAAAATAACAGATACATTATATCTACCTGCAGGAGAAAAACTAAAAAAAGAACACATTGTTTTTCTTGATAAAATTTCAAGCATAGATAATCGACTTGTTTGTCGAAAAAACTTGAGAGAAACGCGTTTGTTTACTCTTAGTAATTTTGGATTTTATCTATTTCTATTGAAATTATCAATTAATTTTACACGAATCCAAGAACGAGTAGATCGTGTATTTGCGTAACAAGTCAATTGTATGATTTATCCGACAATTGCTTTTTAGTATTTGGTAAAAACTGTCAATTTGTCGGTCCAACCCTGACCAAACTTAAGGCGTGAAAATTCTTTTTTACGCCTTTTTCGTTGAAAAACCACAAGAGAATTAGATATTCTATAAAAAAATCCGCACAAAACAAAAAACGTGTTATATATGTCTACAATGCCGTTGAGATGAAGTCTGAAGTGCCCACTAAATCAGTCACAAAAATATTCAACATTCAAGATTCAAGGCTGGAGACTTTTATTCGCAAAATAAGAACATAAGAATGACATTTCGTGACACATCACAAAATCCTATTCCTATCACAGAAAAGGGATCATATTATAATCATCCTTGGAAAAGAATATGAACTGTCACAAATTAAAGGAAATTAAATACTAAAAAGCTTACCCCCCCCCTCTGTAAGATGGAGATATAAGAAAATACACCCGTTCCGTTTTTCGCGACGAATCATCAAAATTATTGTTCACAATATAAACCGGTTCTCTCAAACATATCACTTATCAAGAATGACAATCGCCTTTCTATCCGACACGCATGGAAAACATCACGAGTTGAAAAACCTGCCGCAGGCCGACATGTTGATTCATGCAGGGGACTTGTCGAGGAACGGGACGGAGGAAGAAATTACCGATTTTATCGAATGGTTCGGGACATTGAATTACCGACACAAAATCTTTATCGCAGGCAATCATGACGATTGTTTGGATGGAGCCGGTATCGAAGAGACGCCGCATAACTGCTACTACCTATGCAACAGCGGTATAGAAATCGAGGGTGTGAAAATATGGGGAATCCCGTTCTTTCTATCCGATGAAATCCACTGGGCAGACCTCTATCCGGAAAAGATCGCCCTGATTCCTCAACAGACCGACATACTGGTTTCGCATTGTCCGCCATTCGGAATTCTTGATAAATCAGCATTCGGCGCAAATATGGGGAATGAAGATTTACGGAAGCAAGTAGAAATTATCAACCCTCGCTACCACTTGTTCGGCCATATACACGAGGCATACGGCGTATATAAAACATCCCGAACAACCTTTGTGAACGGTGCTGTTGCGGATGCAAATTATGAACTGGTCAAGCGTCCAGTCGTTATTACGACATAACAAAACCTCCGAAGAAACCGCCTTTGTGTCAAACTCCGGCACCCGGTTTCTGACAAAATGCCTGACAAATTTTATTTTGTCAAATATCATAGAAATTTTTAGAAAAATTTTTTACGATTCTCCAGCTTCGGACAGTCCGGGGCTGGAGAACTTTTTCAGTGATATTCGATGACTGACAAATGTCAAGTGGCAGACGGGAAGGTGCGGCTTTTGTGTAGCAACGTGCCAAACAAAAGCCATTATGAAGAAACCGGAAATCATTTACAACATCAACGACCTGACATGCCTGACGTCGGCATCCGACGCCGACGTCATACCGCAGGAGCTATTCCGGACAAATCACCCGGACTGCGACAAGACGCGGCAACTGCAAGGAACGACCCTTGAAAAAAGTACGCAGAAACCATTCAATCGAATGACTATGCGTCAGAAACAAGACCTCTATACCCGCCGGATGATCCGCTTCTCTCTGAAAAATCCGGCACAGCCGCTCACTTCGATCCGGATGCGTATGACCATCAACCACGTACGCATGTCCTATGCCCTTGCTCCGACGTTCAAAATCGAGCCGAAACATTGGGATAGCACGGAGGGCCGTGCGATCGTCGATTCGAAACGGAATGCCGATCTGAAAGGCAATCCCCGTCTGCGTGTCCGGCTCGACAACATCAACACCGAAATCGACAAGATCACCAACGCCGTACTGGCCGTTCTCGCCCGGTTCCAGCAGCAGGGCATCCGCGCCTCGGCGGATCAGGTACGCAACGAACTGCAACGCGAACTCGGACAAGAGGCAAGCAAGGCCCGGACATTCCGCGACGTATTCGAATACATCGACTTTTACATCAACGCCTGCCGGGAAGGAACCATCCTCAACAGCACGGGCACACGCTTGACACCCGGCACGATCCGCAGCTACCTATCGACCAAAAGTGCCCTGCGTCGTTATGCCGAGGCACGGCACATCCGGCTGACGTTGGAATCGCTGACGTTGGATTTCTACAACGATTTCGTCAAATATCTGAACGAGGCGACCCATAGTCGGGGCCGCTATCGTCCGAATGTAATCGGCAAGTTCGTGAAGAATATCCGCACGTTCCTGCGTTACGCGTTCGACAACAACTATACGCTCAACTCCGATTTCAAGCGCCGCGAATTCAAGGTTTTTCAGGAAACGGTCGAAACCATCTACCTGAATGAAGATGAATTGCAACTGCTTTATGATCTGGAATTACCGCCCTCGCAGGCCGAGGTGCGCGACGCCTTTCTGGTCGGCTGCTACACCGGACTGCGGTTCAGCGACATCGGACGGCTGCAACCGCACCACATCCGTTTCGACGAAGGAATCATCGTCATCACGACCCAGAAAACGAACAGGACGATCGCCGTGCCGATCTGCCCGAAACTGCGCAGCATCTTCGCCCGTTACAACAACTGTCCTCCACCGACACAAAGCAATCAGGCAACGAACCGGATGCTTAAACAGCTATGCCGTAAGGCGGGTATTACCTCCAAAGTCTATCTGACAGAGGTATTGGGCGGAGAACGGCAGATGCGCTGTTACGAGAAATGTGACCTCGTAACGACCCACACGGCACGCCGTTCATTTGCCACAAACGCTTTCAAGAACGATATTCCCGCCGCACTTATCATGTCGGCAACCGGGCACACGACCGAGGCCAATTTCCGACGCTATATCCGCTGTACCGCCGAGGAAAAGGCGGTCGCACTCAAACAATACAAATTTTTCAACTGACAACCCATGACTACCATAGAGACCCGCGACGGACAGCCCGTCGTCTTCGAACACGCCGTTGAGATGGCCGAATATCTGTGTGCGCTCGACTTCGGCCTCGACCTGATTGCCAAAGAGGAGCGAGCCACGCCCCAGTCTGTTGCCGACCTGTTCTGCACCTGCTTCCTGCATTGGGAAACAGACTATCGGCAGCAACAAGGCTTTACCGAAGCAAGCTACCTCTATCCCATCTTCGGCGGCTATCTCTTTGCCGACGTTCCGGCCCTGCAACGCTATCGCCTGCTTGCCGGACAGGAAATCCGGCGGCACGAACTGATTCCGGCGGAAAATGGCGAGGCACAGACATTTTACAGGAATAACGTGTTTATCCGATGCAGTCAGGAACTACCGGCCCTGTTCTGCGATCCGGTATTCTATGCCACCCTGCGAAAAAGGGCTTATACGACCATCCGCCAACACGACCAGTTCACGGAGGGATTCCTTGTCGCTGTCGAAAAATTGCAAAACCGGCTTCGGAATATGGAACTTCGGATAAAGAACGCTTACACGAGTGCCGTATTCGATTGTGTAAGCGAGGAGATCAACTCGCATCTATCCCGGTTCACAGACAGAAAATACGGAAAGGGCACAATCGCTATCAACGATACGCAGCGAGTAATCCTGACGCTGTTCCTGTTGCACCGGCTCGGCCTGAACAACCTGCGGGCCACCCACACGGCAACGCTTATGGCCTCGCTGTGGGGTAGCGCACCGGAGGTTTACCGCAAACTGATCGACAAATGCCATCGGGGAGGCCCGACGTGCGGATATGCGGATATAGACAACTATACCGATTCGCGGGAAATGGTCGCCTCCCTCCTGCGACGGGTGGACGGACGATCCGAGAGCTGCGAGAAGATCGAACGCTTCTGCCGGGAGTTCACCGGAGCATGGGACGTTGCTAGCCTTTCGATGATTGCCAGACGAGAAGATATACAGCCGGATAACTGACAAGACGAAGCGGGCATACGGCCACCCGCTTCTTTTTTTGTCCTACCACAAAATTGTGTCTGAGGCGGAGGCAGGTTGTTCCTTTGCACCTGTAAACCAAAAAATTTTTTTATTATGAAAACTTTGATTTTACAGGAGGCCGACCTCACGGCCCTGTACGATTGTCTGAAGGAGCTTCGCTCCGAGATTACGGAACTGCGCCGCATGAAGGAGCCGCCCGAACACCGTTACCTCTCCCGCTCGGAGGTCTGCGACCTGCTCCATATCAGTTATTCAACTTTGCATCGAATGACGCGGCAGGGAGAGATCCGATGCCTGAAAAACGGGAGACGCACCCTGTTCCTGATGTCCGATGTCGAAGCGGCAATGATCCCCGTAAACGCATAAGCCCTATGGAACAGGTTGCAAAATCTCCGGCAGCGGTTCAGACTACCGCTGTCGGAGCGAAACAGAATGTATTTCCGTTCGAGGAAGTTTTTCCCCGCCCGCTGGCCGAACTGATTCATGCCCTGCACTGCGATCTGGGATTTCCGTTCGATTTCAGCGCTACGGCAATATTGACGGCTTTTGCTGCGGCAATAGGAAGCACGATCCAACTGAAAATGAAAAACCTCTTTACGGCAATCGCCTCGCTCAACTGTGTACTGGTCGGCAATCCCGGAACCTGCAAGAGCCATCCCATCCAACGGGCATTCGCGCCGTTCGAATTGATTCGCGCCCGGCGTTTTGCTGCCTACAAAAAGGAGATGGCCGAATACCGGCGTCGCAAAGCCGAAGGGAACCCCGGCCCGAAACCGATTCTGCGTACTCCGATCCTGAATGAACTGACGCTGGAAGCGCTCTACCGAAGCATGGAAGCCAACCCGCGCGGCGTGGCGATCGTAGCCGACGAGATGAACGGTTTTCTGGAAAACATGAACCGCTACAACACCGGTTCTGATGCCGAAGCGTTCAATACGATCTGGTCGGGACTTCCACAGTCGATCAACCGAGCTTCGGTCGATTCCCGTTACATCCATCGGGTCGCCGTGTCTATCATCGGCACGATGCAGACGGCGATCATGCATAAGTTCTTCACGCGCGACAAAGCCGGTAGCGGATTCTCCTCGCGCTTTCTGTTCACCGCTCCGGAGAACCTGGCCATGCCCCACTGGTCGGCCTCGGAGATCGACCCCGCACTGACCGAACAGTATGAAAAAGCGATTCTGCGACTGCTCGACCGTGAGATGGGAAAGGATGCCGACGGAATCCCGCAACCCACAGAGATCGGATTCACACCCGAAGCCCTGCAACGGATGCTATCATGGCATAATGACGAATACCGGCCCCGGACACAGGAGGAGATGGGCGACACCTACGCCGACGCCTGCTGTAAGTTGGACACCTATGCGCTGCGTTTCGCTCTTATCTTGGAGGTAATGCGGGCCGCCCTCGAAGAGCGTGAGCCCGTTGCGGTCGGCATGGATTCGGTCGAAGGGGCGATCCGACTGGTGGAGTATTTCCGGCAAGAGGCAATCAAGATTCACAAACTCGTCTACGGCAAGGATATCCGTATTTCGATGACAGAGCAACAGCGCAAAGCCTACGATGCACTGCCGCCCTCGTTCCGAATCGCCGCAGTTTACGAACTGTTAGAGAAAAAGGTAGGATTCTCGAAGGATCAGGTCAAGAAATTTTTAGGCAAACAGCGCTACTTCACCCGCATCGTCAAAGGTGAATACCGTAAAAATTATGTAGAAATATCCGAATAAGCACTTACGGCACGGCGGGCTCTTACGAATAATTCCCATTGAATACATGGCAATTATCTCACCTACGGAGAGCCTGTCGGGAGCCGCCCGTGCAAAAAAGACACGACACCATGAAAAACAACCATAAACCCATCGCCCGCTTCATCCACCGGGATAGGCTTCGCAGCTCCCGGCTGGGCGACACACGATATTACGAACGAACGACACTGTTTACCTACCTGTCCCGCTATTTCGCAACGGACGCCATCTGCCGCGTATTTTCCCGTTACGGCCTGCTGGCAGACTTGGAGTATGAACAGGACGGATTATACGGCATTGCTTTCCCCTTTCAGGACGACAAGACACGGCAACTGCTCTCGATGCAGTACGACCCCGCAACCGGCAGACAGACCGGCGAGCAACCGATCGGCCAACGGCTGATGAAAGGATACGATCTGCAATCCGCACCGGCATTATGCGGTACGCACTTGTTGCCCGAATATCCCGGCAAGCCCGTCGGAATCCTGCGTGACCTGCGCGACATCCTGATAATGACCCTTGCCGATGATACACGGCTCTGGCTGGCAACCGGCAACAGCAATCGGAACGGATATAGTCTAACCGACCCTGCCATCATGGAGGTACTACGCGGACGATCCATAACGCTCTATCCTGCCTCCGGTCTCTATGACGCCAGTATGCCGATTGCCCACCGCATGCAGGAACAGGGTATCGACACTACGATAAGCAATGCGGCGGAACAACTGACAACCGGTATGACATCGGACGCCCAACTTACGATTGCCGATTTCGTTCTCCAACAGATCGAGGAAGAACAATTCTACGCCTCTTATCCCTTTGCAGCGGATAATCCCGGCTCCGGAATGGCTCCGTACTCCTTTTGTAATTTACAGGAACAGAACGAACCGGCAACTCCGATGCCCCAAGTGCCGGACGTGCCGGAGAGTTTGTTCCCCGTTAATGGAAATCCGACCGAATAACAAGGGAGTAAAATCTGAACAACCCGGAATTATGAAATACACTCTGCTTATTCCTCGCTTTCGAAGCGGGGATCATCCAACGGAGGGAAAAACTCCGCAGGAGAACATCCGAGGTCCTTAGCGATCAGATAGAGTTGATGAACGGTATACTTGGTAGTGAACCGGTCGCTTTCGACCTGCCCCACAAAGCTGGCAGAGCGACCGATGGTAAAGGCGATTGCCCGCTGGGAAACGCCTTGCTCCAAGCGCTTTTCGCGCACACGGGCGATCACATATTTGTCAAGCTCCGATTTCATACCTATTATTCTTTGCAAAAGAACCGATTTTGCTTAATTTTGCGCTCACTATTAGCGAGCAACAACAAATAAAACAGTAGAAACCAGAAACATTCGAACAAATATCATGAAGAAAATTTCATTATTACTGACAGCTCTCTTTTCGCTGGGACTGTCGCAGGGCTATGCGCAGGCGCTCAAGACCGTGCGCACGTATTACGACCTGTTCAGCACCAGACCTTACGAGGTCTACACCGTAAACGCCCGAACCGGGCAGAAGCACGGCACCTACAACCTCTACATGGAGGACGGCACACTGGGTATCACCATGACCTATGCGAACGGAGCCCTCAACGGCCTCTACCGCCAATACGGTTTTGCCGACGGCTCGGCCGCCGACCAAAGCAAGCCCCGCATCGAGGCCAACTACCTCAACGACAAGTTGCACGGATACTATATGGAGTACATGATCCTCAATGGCCAGCGCAAGCCCCGCATCGAGCGGACGTACGACAAGGGCATCATCATCGAGGAGACGACTTGACACGAATCGACCGGTGCAAAGGAAGAGTACAGTTGCATGAACGGCGTCAATCGTTCGTGGTACGAGAATGGCAAGCCATATCGCGAATGTCAGGTCGTAAAGGGATTGCCTAACGGCAAATTCGTCGAGTATCACCCCGACGGGAGTATTGCGGAGATAAGCTATTACAAAAACGGCGAGTTGAACGGCAAGCTGGAAAAATACTATGAAAACGGGCAACTCCGCACCATACAGCACTTCACAGATAGAAAACTCACAGGCGAAATGGTCGGCTATCACCCCGACGGCAGGCTGGCCGAAAAATACACGTTCGAGATACCGGGAGAGGTCGCAACCTGCGTACTTTATTTTGCCAACGGCAACAAGCGCTCGGAGACCACCCGCACGGGAGACAACGAATTCCTGACCATCCGCTACGACAGCATCACGGCCTCGAAAACGGCGGAACTGATACAGAACTGGCACGAAGCCTCCTCCTATTCCGACGAAGGTACGGAAGTGAAAATATACCGCGCCGACGGCACGCTGCACAAGTCATGGACGCGTAACGGATCGAAGAAATACCGCGCCTGCACCTATAACGAAAAAGGAGAGCTGGAATCGCTGTACGACTATGACGGCACGCTGGTTTACGTATTCCCCGGCACGGAGATCGTCTCGCAACGGATAAAACCCGCCGACTACAAAGGACACTATCCCTACGAATGTTATGACCGCGAGGGAAACGTAATCGAAAAGGGGAAAATGGACAGCGATGACAATAAACTTACCGTAACGAAGTACGAAAACGGCAGATCCGTCTACGAACGGGCGGATAACGGAAATGAATATTGGATATATCCCAACGGCAACCGCAAGGCCTATGCATCGGCAGACAGATCCTATATCGTCATGTACGACGAACAGGAACGGTGGATCGGCTGCCGGTCGAAGGAGGGGTACAACTGTGTCTACCGTTATCCCAATTCGTCCGTGAAAGCCAAAGGAGAGGAAGATGCAGCGGGTAACCGCATCGGAAAATGGTATCTCTATTCCGAGACCGGCCGCCTATCCGTCGAGGAAAACGGCGTTGTCCGCAAGCCTACCAAAGAGGAGAAAACGAGCCACGAAAGTTATTTGCATGAGTTGGTCGATGCTAAACGCTGACTGAAAGACCTCTTTCGGTCAATACCGTCGCAATCTTCGGACTGCGGCGGTTTTTTGATTTTACACCCGAATAATGAACTAATCTATGGAACGAACAATGCATCGACTAACCATCCATATCACGGATAACGACAAATTCGATAACCTCGTCGAACTGGACGGACTGCAACCCTATGCCGAAGCGCTGCACAATGCGATAGGGAACAGAGATATTTCACTCTACCGGAATAACCGTCTGCTATTCATTGCAAAAGAGAACCACCCGTTGGATTTCGGAACGATTTACCGCATTTGCGGTGCCATACAAATCCTGTTCGGAGATGGGTTGGTATGGGACATTGTCGAAGATGCCGACGAGCAGGCCGACGCCTTGTTATTGCTGAATTACAAGCAATAACGAAATAGCCGAGGCTGATAAGGGCCCGCATCGGGACCACGATCCACAACCGGAAAGCCAGATTATTACGGAATCGAACAGACTATTGCGAAGACGACATCTTGTGACAATAACTCACATAAAACCAACCTATTCTGCATGCGACAAAGTGGTATATCGTAGCCCCGAAGCGGGCCCGACTTCGGGCCCTGACAAAGAAAAAGTCCTCAGAAGTTATTAGCTTCTAAGGACTTTCTTGGTGGAAAATTGCCGTCCGGCATTGCTCACGCGCCATTTCAGCGCACGCTGTCCGGCGACTTTCCGGCAGCATCCGCTGCCTCAGTTGAGGTCTGAAGCGGACGCCATAAATTCGAATCAGATTTTACCGATTTTAATTTTATTTTATCTATATATCAATATTTTACAGCTGTTTTTCATCAACTACGAGGTCTGGAAGTTTTCGAAAATTCGGCCGATGCCGTACAAATGCCGTACAAATTTCCTATCTTTGTCCCGAAGATAAAACCCAACCGTATGGCTACTTTCTCCTACCGCATCCGCACAACCCGCAAAGGAATTCTGACCAAGGTCCTCATCCGATTCAACGTCGATCGGCACACCTCGTTCTATGCCGATACCCAGTATCTGGTGCTCTCCGACGCATGGGACGATAAAAAGCAGACGGTCAAGAGCCGCTTCACCTTTACCGACGATTTCACCGAGCAGCAGGGACGCGAGCTGACCAAGAACCTCTCCGAGTTGCGCAGCCACATCCTCGGAGAGATTGCCAAGGACCCCGAGCACGCAATGACGAAGACGCGGTTGGAGAAGATCATCTACAGCTTCCACCACCCGCGCAGCCTCACCACCGGCCGCCGCGTCCGCACCCGTGAATCGCTAGGCGACTACATCGCCCGCTTCACGCGCGAAATGGAGGAGGGCACCCGGCTGAATATCCACAAACTCCGCTACGGCCCCTCGACCATCAAGAACTACAAGGGGTTCGTCGTGCAGTTCGACGAGTACTGCAAAGCCCGGCGCAAGCAGTTCGACTTTGCCGACATCGACCTGAAGTTCTACGACGACTTCGTCGCCTGGTTCACCGCCAAGAACTACTCCGTCAATACGATCGGCCGCCACGTCAAGGAGCTGAAGATCATCATGCGCGCGGCCCGAGAGGAGGGACTGCACGACAACGGAGCCATCGAGAGCCGCAAGTTCCGCGTGCTGACGGCCGACGTGGAGAACATCTACCTGACGGAGTCGGAGATCCGGGCCATCGCCGCGCTCGACCTCTCGAAAAACCGGCACAAGGATGTTGTCCGCGACATCTTCCTGGTGGGGTGCTACACGGCGCAGCGCTTCAGCGACTACTCGACCATCAACGAAGGCAACATCCGCACGCTGGAGAACGGACAGCAGGTCATCGACCTCAAGCAGCAGAAGACCGGCAACCACGTCGTCATTCCGGTCCGGCCCGAGCTGCAGGCCATTCTGGAGAAGTACGACAACCGGCTGCCGAGAACCTACGAGCAGAAAGTGAACCACCTCATCAAGGAGATTGCACGCGAGGCGGGCATCACGGAGAAGGTCGAGGTCTCCTACATCGAGAATGGCGAAAAGAAGAGCCGGTTGGTCGAGAAGTGCGACCTGGTGAAGACCCACACGGCACGCCGCAGCGGCGCAACGAACATGTATCTGGCGGGAATCCCGACCATCGCCATCATGAAGATCACGGGCCACAAGACCGAACGGGAGTTCATGAAGTACATCAAGATCACCGAGGAGCAGACCGCCCTGGAGCTGATGAACCACCCCTATTTCAGCGGGGACAAGCAACACAACACGATAATCTGAAAGAGTGTTGTCCGGGAATTTTCTTAACTTTGTTAAAACAGACTGATGCAATGAAAGACGATACAAAGGAATTAACGCTGTTCGACAACTACGATTTTATAGAAAAAATCGAATCTCTGATGGCCGACTGTGAATCGGCCGAGGTGGAGTTCAAATCCGCCAGGGGAGGGTTTCCGGGCAGCCTGTGGGAGACCTATTCCGCTTTCGCCAATACGCAAGGTGGAGTCATCGTATTGGGCGTCAAAGAGAAAGACGGAAAATTCACACTTGACGGCATCACACTGGAACAGGCGCGCAAATACAAAAAGGAGTTTTGGGACAACGTAAACAACAAGGCTCATTGCAGCGCAAACGTCCTGCAGGAGAAAGACGTGCAGGATGGCGAATACAACGGGAGCTATGTCCTGGTATTCAATGTGCCACGGGCTCCCCGCAACAAGATTCCCGTATATCTGCATAACAACCCCGAGAATACATTCAAGCGGAATTACGAAGGAGACTATCGGTGCGATGCAAGCGAAATACAACGCATGTTCGCCGACGCCGATATCACGGAACATCCCCGCGATTACAAAATTCTGCCCGAATTTACCATCGAGCAGGATATTGACAAGGCAACTCTTGAGCAATACCGCCGGCTGGTCGCAACTAAAAGCCCCGATCATCCGTGGCTGCTGCTGGACGACAAACATTTCCTGATGAAATTGAAGGGTTACCGGATCGATCGGCGAGAAAAGATCGAGGGACTGACACTTGCCGGTCTGCTGATGTTCGGAAAAACAGACAGCATCACCGACGCCTACGGATGTCCGCAATACTTCCCCGATTACCGAGAATATTTCAGTTCCAACCCCGACGACCGCTGGACAGACCGCATCTACCCAGACGGCACCTGGGAGGCGAATCTGTTCCAATTCTACTACCGGGTCTATCCCAAGCTGGCCGCAGCCCTGCCCAAGCCTTTCGCCTTGAAGGACGGCATCAGAGAGGACGAGACACCGACACATACGGCTCTACGCGAAGCGTTTATCAATGCACTGGTCCATTGCGACTATTCGGTCGATTCGAACATTACGATCGAGCTACACAAGGATTGTTACATATTCTCCAATCCAGGCTCCCTGCTGCTCTCCATTGCCCAATATTATCAAGGAGGCAACAGCGTATGCCGCAACAAGGCCCTGCAAACGATGTTCATGCTGATCGGTTCAGCAGAAAAGGCCGGAAGCGGTGCCGACAAGATCATGCAAGGTTGGAAAAAGGCAAATTACCGCAACCCGCGAATCGAGGAGATTACTCATCCCGACAAGGTCGTATTGACATTGCCCCTTGTCAGTTTGTTGTCTGATGAGGTCATCTACTATCTGAAATCCCTGTTCGGTGAGGAGATAACGTCCCTAGAACACAACAAGTTGATGACACTGGCAACCTGTTGCAGCGAGGGCGAGGTCACCAACTATCGGATGCAATTGGTATTGGACAAGCACAGTGCCGATATCACAAAGATGCTCAAAGAATTATGCAACGACCGATATCTCATTCCCGAGGGAATCGGCCGCGGCACGCACTACAGAATCAATAAAAAAGTCCGGGAGGGGGGGCTCCCCGGGAATGTTGCTAGTAATGTTGCTAGTAATGTTGCTAGTAATGTTGCTAGTAATGTTGCTAGTTCTCCAGGTAGAGAGAGACGGAGAAGATTATCATCCAGCGAATTGCACACAGCCATCCTGCTCGCGTGTGTTGATTTTGAATCGCTGGAAACCATAGCTAACAAAGTAGGAAAGAGTCTAAGATACCTGAAAAACAGAGCCATACCCATCATGGTTGCCGAAGGATTGTTGGAACGTGAATATCCCAATATGCCAAAACATCCCCATCAGCGATACCGTGCAAAAAAGAGATAACCAGCCATGCCGCGCCGCCGAAAAATAACGATCCGGGCCTCCGAACTGGAGAGCTTCGAAGCGCTCGTCCGGGAGCTGCACCAGCGGCCGGAGTTTGCCGGATTCGATCCGTCGAGCCTGCACGTCTGGGCTTACGAACGGTATGAGCCGAAGCTGAAGGATGCCGACGCAATCCTGCGCCGCTTCGACTATTGGCTGGGCGTGCACAAGGGCGAGCGCTATCTGATGGCAAACGGCAGCCGGCTCTTCAACAAAAAGGAGCTTGCCGAGGCGCTGGGCGTCGCACGTCCGACACTCGACCGGTGGATTACGAACGGATGGCTGGAGCCGTGCCGCGTTCAGATCTCAAGCAGCGGTGACACCCTCTTTGCAGCCAACGCCGTTCGGGAGGTACTAATAACGTTTTCCGATGAATAATTCGTCAAACAAAGATCAACACTATGCATTGGATTCTTCCGGAAACATTAGACACATAAAAGATGCTAATCCAAGCAATGACGAATTTTTTTGTCTTTTTTGCCATCGTCAAATGATTGCAAAGCAGGGGAAAATACGGCAATGGCACTTTGCGCACAAGGCTCTTTCTCCTAACTGCAGCTATGAAAGTTACTTACATTCATTGGCAAAACTTTTAATCCTACAAAAACTCAGAAGTGAACAACCTTTCGGAGTCGAAATTAAAGTTCCTTTCACTTGTAGAAATAAAGAGACCTGCATATGGTACGAAGATTCATTTGATGAATCTTGCAACTGGACTGGATACAAAAATTATGATTTAAAAAAATTCTATAACACATTTGAAGTTGAAGCCTTCTACGATAACTTTCGTGCAGACATTCTCCTTTCAAATTCCATTAAAAAGTATACACCGGTCTTTATCGAAATATATGTTTCACATCCTTGCGAACATCAAAAGATTGACTCAGGAAATAAAATCATAGAACTAAAGATCAACTCGGAAGATGATATAAAATCAATCATCAATAGCCCCATCATCACAGAAGACGGAGATCTTATCAGATTATATAATTTCAAACCGAAAGGAGACTTTACCGGTCCACCTCAACATCCCAAGCAATTGGTGAAGTTTTCAGTTTTTGAAAGCTATAAAATGTATTGTGGGAATACGGACTGTCAGACATTCTCATGTCACAGAAACAAAGCTATCTTCGAGTTAACCTCCGACTTTCATCCCGACTTTCTCCCAGAATATTCTCTATATGATTATGGAATCGTAGAACTATACGATTTGGATCCTAACCTCAAAGTATGCAACCTCTGCCGCTATTATAGACCCCGAGACATATTATTCGACGATCTGTTCGACATAAGAATCGATAAACGTCCAATTTTTTGCTGCTTATACAAAAAACTCGGGACTGATAAATATCGAGACCCATCAGATGCACGCACTTGCACTGCATTCCGGAAAATAGATGGAAAAACAATGGCAGAGATTAGACAAGAATATAAAATGGTAAAAACAATTATTTGGAAGAAACCAAATGATTAGAAGGCCTATTTTGCATCGGGTGGAATCCGATTACACGGCAGTGCCAACCGAAGCAAACGAATGCCAAAGCCCGGAAACGGGCGGTGGCATGTCCTCGGTGTGGCACCGGTTGGCATCGGTTGGCGCTGATTTGTAACGCCATTCGCCGTTTTTGGAAGGGGCTCGGAAAGCCTTTCTTTGCGTCATCAACCAAATTCGAATCGTTATGACCAAAGAAATCTTTCTGAGCGGCATGACCGCCGACCAACTCTCGGAGATGATTCGCGAATCGCTGCGCGACGAGTTGCGGCAGCTCCATCCCGAACCCTCCGCCGAGACGCCGAACTATCTGACCCGCCGCGAGACAGCCCGCCGCCTGCGCATCTCGCTCGTGACGCTCAACGACTGGGTGAACCGCGGCCGGATCCGCGCCCACAAGATCGGCGGGCGCGTGCTCTTCCGCGACAGCGATGTCGAAGCGGCACTGCACCGGATTGTCCCCATCAAAAGCCGATAGCCATGAAGACGCCCTCAGATTGCATCGGCATCCGGGAGTATCTCCTCCGCCGGGGACTGCAGCCCCACCGCGAAACCGCCACCCACGGCATGTTTCTCTCGCCGCTGCGCAAGGAGCGCACCCCCAGTTTCAGCGTCCGCTACGACAAGGGGCTCTGGTACGACTTCGGGCTGGGTGAAGGGGGCACGCTCCTCCAGCTGGTCATGCGCCTCGAAGGGTGCGGCATGGCAGAAGCCATCCGGCGCCTGCGCAAAGGGGCCGCGAACGAAGCCTCCTACCAGCCCTTGCCGACCGCCTCGCCGCGCAAAGACTCCCCAATGCAGATTCTCGGCGTCGGGGAAATTCGCCACCCGGCATTGATCGGCTATCTGCGCGAACGCGGCATCGACCCCACCGTGGCCGGAGCGCTGTGCCGCGAGATACACTACGCCGTCGGCGAGCGGAGCTTCTTCGCCATCGGCTTCCGCAACGATGCCGGAGGCTGGGAGCTGCGCAGCCCGCAGTTCAAGGGGAGCAGCGCCCCGAAAAACATCACGACCTTCGACCGGCACGGCGACACGGCGCTGCTCTTCGAGGGTTTCTTCGACCTGCTCTCCTACCTGACACTGCAACATGAGCCGGAGCCGGCCGTCGACACCGCCGTGCTCAACTCCGTGGTGAACCTACCCCGCGCCCTTCCGTTTCTCGCACGCCACGCGACAATCCACGCCTTCCTCGATAACGACGAGGCGGGACACCTCACCCTCGAACGACTGCGCAACGCCCTGCCCGGTGCGACCGTCATCGACCGTGCGGAGAGCTACCGCACCCACAAGGATCTGAATGAATCACTCCGACCCTCTGCAAAGGTTTCCCGCACGCCGCGTCGTCGCGGCCGCAAGTTGTAACGTCGCCCGGAATGACGCCGGAACCGTCGCCCACCCATCGGCCGCTTCGCGACCGCGGCTTTTCCCCCGAGGAAAAAGCCATAGCCTATTAGGGCTTTTTCCGACGCATCGGCCCGCCGACGCTGAAAAAGCCCCAATAGGCCAAAGGGTCAAGCCCCTCTGGACACCCCCTGTCGTGCTGCGCACGCCGACCGCCGAGGCGGTCTCCTCTTCAACCACACAACCCTCCGAAAAACGACCGTACCATGGGATATGCCGTCCTGCATCTTGACAAAGCCCCGGGCAACGAGGCGGCCATGACCGCCCACATCGCCCGCACGAAGATACCCACCAACGCCTCGCCCGAACGCACCTGCCTCAACGAGGAGCTCATCGAGTTTCCCGAGGAGGTGGCCGACCGCACGGCGGCAATCAACTACCGCCTCGAACACGCCGGCCTTACGCGCAAGATCGGCACGAACCAGGTGCGCGTGATCCGCGTCATGCTGACCGGTTCGCACGACGCGATGAAGCGCATCGAGGAGGAGGGGCGGCTTCCGGAGTGGTGCGCCGACAACCTCGCCTGGCTGCGCGAGACCTTCGGAGCGGAGAATGTCGTCTCGGCCGTCGTACACCGCGACGAATCGACCCCGCATATCCACGCCGCCGTGGTGCCCATCGTCAAGGGCGAACGCCGCAAGGCCCGCACCGCCGCATCCAAAACACCCGGCAAACGGCACTACCGCCCGAAATCCGCCGCCCGACCGCGTCTCTGCGCCGATGATGTCATGTCGCGCGTCCGGCTCAAGCAGTATCAGGACAGCTATGCCGCGGCGATGTCCAAATACGGGCTGGAGCGCGGCATCGACGGTTCGGAGGCGCGTCACGTCACCACGCAGGAGTTCTACCGCCAGGCCATCGCCCAGCAGCAGGATCTGCAGGAGAACATCGACGCGCTGCTCCGTCTCGAAGAGCAGAAGCGGAAGGCCGTCGAGCAGCTCAAACAACAGGAGCGGCAGGTGCGCACCGAGTATGAACAGACCGCCACGCTCCAGGCGCAGAAGAGCGCCGAACTGAACCGCACCGAGGCCGAGCTGAAGAGTGTGAAGGGCGAGCTGAAGGGTGCCAGGTTGAAAAACGCCGCGGCGGAGGTCGGATCGAACATCGTCGAGGGGATCGGGGCGATGATCGGCACCTCGCGTGTCAAGCGGCAGCAGCAGGAGATCGACCGCCTCAACGCGGAGAACGCCGCCCTGCACGAACAGATCGGGACGCTGAACCGCGCCAACCGCGAGGAGAAGGCCCGGCATGAGCAGGCCGAACAGCAGCTGCAGGCGAAGCTCGACCGCATCGAACACTGGCTGCCCGACACGCAGACGCTCATCAGCTGGGGCGAATACTGCCGCGACATGGGTCTCTCGGAGTCGGGCGCCCGCGAGATTATCGCCATGAAACCTCTCTACGTCTCGGGCGAACTCTATACCCGAGAGTATTCGCGCCGCTTCGACGTCTCGAATACCGAGATCCGCCTGCAACGCGACCCAAACGGTCCCGGAGGCTTCCAGCTGCTCATCGACCGCCAGCCCGCACACGCCTGGTTCCGCCAACGGTATGTGGAGCTCATGACCCGCCTGGGCTACCCCGTCCGCCCCGAACGCCCCGTCATCCGACGACATACCATCAAGCGGTAACTTCACAGCCATCAAACCATCCGATTCACAGAATCGAGGGACGAATAAATCCCCTCGATTCTGTTTTTATTGAGGTGAAATGATTACTTTTGTTAGAGTATATATAATCTTGCACGATGAGCACATTCGCCCAACTTCTGAATAAATTCCGCCAGGACGCCTTTTCCGAGCGCGACAAAGGATACCGTTTCGAACGCCTCATGCAGGCCTATCTGAAAACCACGACCTTGTATGCCAACCTCTTCGAGGAGGTGTGGCTCTGGACGGAGTTTCCCTTCCACGACCAGTTCGGCGGCAAGGACACCGGCATCGACCTTGTGGCCCGCACCGTCGAGGGCGAGTATTGGGCCATCCAGTGCAAATGCTACGCGGCAAATGCCTTCATCAACAAGCCTGACGTGGATACATTCCTTTCTACCTCGGGCAAACGCTTCGAGACCGAATCCGGCATGACGGGATTCGTGCAGCGACTGTGGATCTCGACGACGAACAAATGGAACTCCATGGCCGAGCAGACCATCCGCAATCAGAATCCGCCGGTAACCCGTCTGAACCTTATCGACCTCGAAAACGACGATGTCGACTGGAACAGCCTCGAACAGGGCATCTTCGGCATGGCCTCGCGAGCCAAACCCTTTGCCATACGGGAGCACCAACAAGAGGCCATCGACCAGACCCACGCCTATTTCAAGATTGACGAAGCCACCGGCCAGCCCGCCCATACGCGCGGCAAGCTCATCATGGCCTGCGGCACAGGTAAAACCTTCACTTCGTTGCGAATTGCCGAGACCGAAACCGGTGGCCGAGGTCTGGTGCTATTCCTTGTCCCCTCGATCGCTCTGCTGGGGCAAACCCTGCGGTCGTGGTTGCAGCAGGCTTTGGAACCGATGATGGCCGTTTGCATCTGCTCTGACCCGCAGGTCTCGAAACAGTCTGAGAAAAACGACAACGACACGACGAGCGTCGTCGACTTGGCGCTTCCGGCCTCGACCGACGTTCCCTCCATCGTCAAACAATTGCAACACGCCCGCCAACACAATGTCGAAGGATTGACCGTCGTCTTCTCGACCTACCAATCCATCGACGTTATCTCCCGCGCTCAAAAACAACTGCTCTCGGAGACCGGCGACACCTTCGGCACTTTTGATCTGATTATCAGTGACGAGGCGCACCGCACCACAGGCGTCACGCTCAAGGACGAGAAGGAAAGCGCCTTCGTCCGGGTTCACGACAACGACTTCCTGCGCGCCACACGCCGCATCTACATGACCGCTACGCCGCGTCTCTATACCGACGAGACGAAGCGACGCGCTGAGGAGAACTCCGCCGTACTCTGCTCGATGGACGATCGCTCGATGTACGGCGACGAAATCTACCGCATCGGCTTCGGAGAGGCTGTCAAACAGGAGTTGCTCTCCGATTACAAGGTTCTCATTCTTGCTGTGGGTGAAAAGGATATCCCGCCTACACTGCAGAATGCCATCACCGACAAGAGCAGCACCATCCCTGCCGACGATGCCTCGAAACTCATCGGCTGTATCAATGCCCTCTCGAAAAAGGTGCTCGGCGCCGATGAGGAATTCGTCAAGGGTTCCGATCCGTTGCCTATGCGCCGAGCCGTGGCCTTTTGCTCGAACATCAAGGCCTCGAAGGCCACTGCTGAAGCCTTCACTATCTGCAAGGACCTTTACATGGATGACATCAAGGAGGAGGACCGTGCTACGATGGTCGATGTTGTCGCCCACCATGTCGACGGCTCGATGTCTGCCACCAAACGCGACGAGGAGCTGATGTGGCTCAAGGAACAACCCGACAACGAACGCGAATGCCGTATGCTGACCAATGCCCGCTGCCTCTCGGAGGGTGTCGATGTCCCGTCGCTCGATGCCGTGGTCTTCATCTCCCCGAAGAACTCGCAAGTCGACGTCGTGCAGTCGGTGGGACGAGTCATGCGTCGCAGCGAGGGGAAGAAATACGGATATATCATCATTCCGGTCGTGGTTCCAGCGAAGGCTGAGGGCGACAAGGTTCTCGAAAACGACCCCAACTTCAAAGTGGTCTGGACCGTGCTGAACGCCTTGCGGGCCCATGACGACCGCTTCAATGCCGAGGTCAACAAAATCGAACTCTCACGCAAGAAGCCTAAGAACATCATCTTCGGAGGGGTCGGCGCCTCGCGTAAGGATGACAATCAGCACAGCGACGGCGACAGTTCGCCGCGCGACAAGAGCGCCGCCGAACAGCTCGCCACCCAGTTGGCCATGAGCTTCAACGACCTGCAAAACGTCTTCTACGCCAAACTGGTGACCAAGGTCGGCACCAAACGCTACTGGGAACTTTGGGCCAAAGACATCGCCCAAATTGCCGAACAGCATATCGACCGCATCAAAACATTGATTGCCGACAATGACAAGCATCGCCGGGCCTTCGACCAGCTCATGCGGGGCTTGCGCCGTAACATCAATCCCGGACTTTCGGAGCAAGATGCTATCGAGATGCTTTCGCAGCATATCATCTCGCGTCCCGTCTTCGAGGCCCTCTTCGAGAACTACCAGTTCGCCGCCAGCAATCCCATCTCGCGCTCGATGCAGAAGATGCTCGACCTGCTCGACGACGAGACCAGGACCGAGGAGGAAAACCAGAAACTCCAAAAGTTTTACGACTATGTTCGCACTACGGTCGGCGACATCCGCGAAGCCGAGGCACGGCAACGTATCATCGTCGAGTTGTATGACAAGTTCTTCAAGGTTGCTTCACCCAAAACCGTGGATAAACTGGGTATCGTCTATACGCCGGTCGAGGTGGTCGATTTCATCATCCGTTCAGTGGGTTACATTCTGCACAAGGAGTTCGGTCGCACGCTCTCCGACGAGAACGTCCATATCCTCGACCCCTTTACCGGTACGGGTACCTTCATCACGCGCCTGCTCCAGAGCGGACTGATCTCGCGCGAGGCGCTGGAGCGCAAATACAGCCGGGAGATTCATGCCAACGAAATCGTGCTGATGGCCTACTACATCGCCTCGGTCAACATCGAAAATGTCTTCCACGACCTGATGGGCCCCGACGCAGAGTACATATCTTTCGGCGGCATCTGCCTCACAGACACCTTCCAGCTGGGCGAGGAGGCTTCGGACGAGAACCTCTACTCCGAACAGTTTCCGACCAACTCGCGGCGCGTCATCGAGCAGAAAAAACGGCGCATCACCGTCATCGTCGGCAATCCGCCCTATTCCATCGGCCAAAGGTCGGCCAACGACAATGCGCAGAACGAATCCTATCCGACACTCGAAAGCCGCATAGAAAATACCTATGTCGCTCGATCGGAAGCCGCCCTCAACAAATCGGCCTACGACAGTTATATCAAGGCCTTCCGCTGGGCGTCGGACCGGCTCGACAAAAAGGAGGGCGGTGTCATCGGCTTCGTCACCAACGGCGCATGGCTCGATGCCAACGGACTCGACGGCATGCGCAAATGCCTCGAACGCGAATTTTCGGCTATCTATGTCTTCAATCTGCGCGGCAACTGCCGCACAAGCGGTGAAATCCGCCGCAAAGAGGCCGGTAATGTTTTCGGTCTGGGCTCTCGCACCCCGATTGCCATTACGATTCTGGTCAAGAAACCGAAGGCTTCTGACGAAGCGGCCCGCATCTACTACCACGACATCGGCGACTACCTTTCGCGCGAAGAGAAGCTGAACATCATCCGCAATATGGGCGACATCGGCAATCCGCTGATGCAGTGGGTCGCCATCACCCCCAACGAACACGGCGACTGGCTCAACAAGCGCAGCGAGCTGTTCAAACTTTACACCCCACTGGAGCCCGAAAAGAAGTTCGGAAAAGGGTCAAAATCTTTTTTCAATGTCAATGGACCAGCAGTAGCTTCCGGCCGAGACTCTTGGGTATACAATTTCTCCAAACAATCTGTTGAGAAGAATATATCTGCAATGATTGATTTTTACAATCAACAACAGCAGGCCTATCAAAAAGCCGTCAAATCAAATCCCGATTTATCGGTCGAAGATTTTATCGACACCGACCCGACCAAAATCAGTTGGACCGTTAACTTAAAAAAGGATATTGAACGTAAAATAACCCATACATACAAAGACGACATTCGCTATTCGATGTATCGTCCATTCTCCAAACACCTGTTGTATTACGACAAACCTTTAATAGAGCGTATTGGCATCAGTCCCAAACTTTTCCCGACACCAAACCATCGGAATCTGGTGATTTGTGTTTCGGGAATCGGGTCGAATAAAGATTTTTCATCTATTATAACCGAAAACATTCCAGACTATCAATTACAATTTAATTGTCAATATTTCCCGCTCTATTGGTATGATGACAGCACGGCGGATATTGCCGACCTCTTCTCGGCCCAGCAGAGCGATGCAGACCGCTACGTCCGCCGCGACGGCGTGACCGACTGGATCCTCTCCACGGCCCGCAAGCAGTACGGAAGCCTCGTAACCAAGGAGGACATCTTCTATTATGTCTACGGCATCCTCCACGCCCCGGACTACCGCACGACCTTCACCGCCGACCTCAAGAAGTCGCTGCCCCGACTGCCGCTGGTCGAGTCGCCCGACGACTTCTGGGCCTTCAGCCGTGCCGGCCGCAGCCTGGCCGAACTCCACCTCGGATACGAGCACGTGGAGCCCTACGCCGGATGCCACACGGTGAACTCGACCACTTCGGATGATGACGCCATCAACTACCGCGTGGATAAGATGCGCTTCGGCAAGCTGGACAGCAAGACGGCCGACAAGCGCATAATCCATTACAATGCGGGCATCACGATTGAGAACATTCCGCTGGAGGCCTACGACTACGTGGTGAACGGCAAGTCGGCGATCGAGTGGGTGATGGAGCGCTATGCGGTGAAGACGGACCCGGCGAGCCAGATTGAGAACAATCCGAACGACTGGTGCCGGGAGCACGATGACCCGAAATACATCTACAACCTGCTGCTGCGCATCATCACCGTCTCGCTCGAAACGATGAAGATAGTATATACTTTGCCAAAACTTAAATTTGAGGAGTAAAAATCATGAACCACTCTACTAATCCAGAATCCACTCAGCCCAAATATAGTGTTTTATTCTTAATAATATTAGTCGTATTTACCGCCATATTTATTTGTTACTTAGCATATTCACATCGTGCATTTCTCCAATCTCAGGATAATGTGAAGACTTGTTATGTAGAACATATTAAAAGAGCAGATAGTTTATATCTTAACATTCTTCACTACAATAAAGAGGTGGTCGTAAATATTCAAAAAACATTCGATGCTACGTTGGCTGATTCTACGATTAAAGCTTCTTTAATGAATCCTCGCAATTTGTCGAAAGCGCAATCGAATAATTTGGGAGTGATTATTGATTCTTACTTTAATAAAATAGAATCATTACATGAAAAATATGGTGAAAAACTATTAAGAGATTCGTTACGGCTAGGTGTTGAGCGAGACCTTCTTAACGGGCAAACAAAGACGATGATTGATTTGCATCTAAACAAGATAGAACATGAATATAGTAACATTACCTTATGGGCTGCGATTCTGACAATTGTATTCCTTGTATTCAGTTTCTACTCTGTTTTTAAAGCAGACGAACTCATCAAACAAGGAACAGATAGTCTCAAAGAGATAAGGCGAATAAAGGCGCAAGGAGAACAAGCCGTTAATAATCTAACAGAGAAAGGCGAAAGCATATTAGAACAAACAGAAGATAAAATAAAGATATTTATGTTGCGCCAACGGCGTAGCATATTAGAGTCCAGTAAATTGGTAGAGGAGAAAACGAATGATATAGACCGTTTGTATAGAGAATCTTTGGGAAAGTTGGCTATAATAAAAGATAGTTTTGGGCAGCAGGTCAAAGAGACACTTCAAAGGTTTGAGAAAGAAATGGATAAACTGCGTTCGGAAAAAGAGCAAGAGTTATCTCGACAACAAGAGGAATTTAATAAGTTGATTATAAAAGTCAATGATTTTTTTGCTCATTTGAAAGAGCAAATGCCAACAGATGAGCAAGAACCCAAAGATACAACAACAGAGGAGGACAAGCGATGATTAATTATAATTCCACTATGCTTTATCAAAGTTCATCAAATGAATTGATGCAAGCACAACACTATCAATCTCAAATCTCACAGAAAGAATTTGAAATAAGATTGATGGATATAAATAACAGATTCACGCCGAATAGCAGACTGGATAATTTTTATATTGCTAATTTGCAAAAACAGAATATAAAATCAGAAATAGATAATCTTATACATAATAGAAACAGACATTTATACAATGCTATTGATAATGCATTAGACCTTGCCATGAGTGAAAAAGGTGAGAACTTCTATCCGACAGCCTACCTGGCTGTGAGTTCAATAAATTCATTCCTTAGAATGCTCAATAATAGTGATATGAATTTCATGCTTCCTATTTCTGTTATGATGAAATTATCACATGTTAATTTTGAGTTAACGCATAAGTCACCAGATACGTTATTAGCAAAAGAAATCGCAGAATTAAACAAGTTGTGTAGCGGTGTATAAAACTCATTCCACGACATACTCTTGTAATATTCACCAGTGAATATTACGTCATTAATATGCTGAACAAATTGGTTCTCAGAACAAAATAAATAAGCGCCCGATAATCATATTATTGGGCGCTTATTTTTATTCAGCCAATTTTACTCTTTGATATGATCTATTGAAATTAACTTAGTACCTTCATTCGCATCTATATTTACAACAGCCACAACTTTCTCATCAAAATAATTTTTCACAATGTCAGTTAGCCCATCAGGAACTGATATTGTTACTTTCTTGTTACCCTCCAATGTTATTTTTACAGAGCCAACGGTTGCATCTGCGGCAGAAAGCACTCCTATATATTCTTCTCTCCTTGCTATCTGAAAGTCTTTGTTATCCTCTCCTTTTGTCTTATCAATATATTCTACAATATCCTTAAAACTTTGCTTGTTACGAGTTAATTGAACAGGAACCTCTTTACCATTTTTAATATAAGTTATTCCTACTAAATTAACATCATCACCATCCGGCGCAAGTTCTTTAGTTAAATTTATAAAATTATCTAAATATGTGATATCCTTAATATTAGTTTTTAGTTGTTCAATATTTCCAGAATTGACTAACGCTATATTAGATGCTATATCCTCAATTATTGCATTTGATTGATCTTGAAACCCTTCAAAATGTAATTGTTGAGCAGATCCCAGCCTAATCGTCATAGCGAAACTAGCAGCACGAGGTACTGAAATATACGATTGAAATAGATCTTTTACATCTTTGGATGTTTTTCCCTGTTTTCTAAAAGGACGGCCTTTTTTACGTTCAATGGTTCGAATAGCAATATTCTTAAATGTTGATATTCGTGCAGAGACATCTTCCTCTCGAGCCATTCCATACGCGACACCAGAGCCTGCAATAACTAACTGGAATTCATTTTCTGCAAGAGAAATACCTTTTGTTTGAAGATGTCTCCCGAAATTGACATTTTCCAGCATATCTCTCAATTCTTCCACGATTTCTTCTGGAGGCGTTCCGGACAAAGCCAATCCAATCAATTGCTCACACTCTCTGAATAATTTACATTCTAGTGCAAGACTTGCAGCACTTCTCAACAATATAGATATAGACGGCTCACCTATACCCGAGCGAAAAGCCATAATTGCAGCATCTCGTTCGAGTTCAAATGCTTGCTTATACAGCACAGAACTCTCTTCTAACTGATCTCGCATTTTTGCAATATCAGCTGCGTCTGCAATGTCCATTGCCTGTGTATGTAATTGGTTTATATCCATAACTTACTTTTTCTTTACAAAAGTTACAGAAGGCTCACTAAATTCCACAACCGATACATATGTTGGCAAACCCGTAGAATTAGATTGATTCGTTTGCTTTAATTTTTGTTTAACGCGGGCATCGACCTTATCCTGCCCATTGTAAATACCCGAGACTTCCAAAAGAGCTGAGTCCTGGAATAAAACATCCTCTTTGTTACAGAGGAAATAATCTACCCCCGTCTTTTTTCTAGCTCTTCTCAATATTGTGTAATCTGTTAATCTCAATGAAAGCAAGACGGATAAACAAACGGCACCATGTTCTGTTGCCACTTCTTGATCTTGCCAGCTTCTATCCAACTGATCAGTATATGCCATACTCCATTCTGTCGGAATACTAGCTGTTTTATCCCCTTTTAACGACAATTGTACTCCCGAAGAATGTGATTGTCTATTCATACATACGACACATCCTTCGCAAAGATATGCTCCAGTCGCTTCTGAAATTCCCGGGATACTAATTGTTTTAATATCTTCTAACAAAATCTTCTCCATCTCCTGGAATATTCAATCTTTGCAAAGATAATTTATTCAGAAAGAATTTACCAATATATTTGACAATATTTACCAATATAAGAATCTAGTTCCTATCAAACTTTGATGTGAAATTTTTCAAACGATCGGCTACTTCAATTTAAGAGAAGCCTCGTTTTATTGAGTATTTGTGATTATTATCAAATTATGACAATACAAACAGGATGAAATAGCAAAGCATTTATCACCCATCTTCATTTCACAATTATACCCCATTTCGCACCTTTCCGATTTTCCCCATACAATAAAGGCAGATAGAAAGGATTATTCAAAAAACCACCCAAAAATTATTGAATATCCTTTAAAGGAACAAGTGGCAGCAGAATTATAATTGAGCAAACAGCTTGTCTATTTTACCGGATCAAGCTTCAAATTTGCTCGCTGCCGTACAAATGCCGTACAAATTCAAACGAAAACCGCGTTGTAGACACCTACAACGCGGTTTCTGTGAGGTCTGAAGCGGATTCGAACCGCTGTACAAGGTTTTGCAGACCTTTGCCTAGCCACTCGGCCATCAGACCAAATCGCCGATCTTTCATCCTTCGGAACATCCCGGATCGCGAATATCTCGAAACTCCGGACACTCCTGCCAACCCTCCTTGCAGGCAACTCCGAACGATAAGATCGGTTTTGAGATTGCAAATATACAAACATTTCTCATTTTTACAAAACTTATCGGGGAACTTTCGGTTTTCACTGAAAAATCCCTACCTTTACGTTGAATTTCATCCTTCGTTTTCATGCCTCGACAAAGCCCGAATACGTTCGGCTCTGCGCCCGGCTTAACGAAAACGTTACAAAAATTGCACGATGGCCATCGACGATATTGCGCTCACGCTGGTTCCGGGATTGGGAGTCAAGGGGGTCGTTCACCTGTTGGAGGTTTTCGGTACGGCGCAGGCGATCTTCGCCGCATCGGCCGATGAACTGGCCGGACGGGCGGAGTTGCGTCCCGACATCGCACGCAGCATCGCAGCCCGTAAAAGCCATCCGGAGGCCGAACGCGAAATGCGCCATTGCCGCCGGCACGGAATTACGCCCCTCGCGTCGACCGACGACGCCTACCCCGCACTGCTGCGCGAAATTCCGGACTACCCCCATGTCTTATATATAAAGGGTAATGCCGAAGTCCTGTCGCAGCGCTGTCTCTCCATGGTCGGTACGCGCCGCATTTCGACCTACGGCCAGCGGCTTTGCGACGAGCTGGTGCGGGGGCTGACACGCATCCCGCAGGTCGTAGTGGTCAGCGGCCTGGCCTTCGGGGTGGACGTGGCCTGCCATCGTGCGGCGTTGGCGGCAGGAATCCCGACCGTGGGCGTACTGGCAAACCCGCTGCCCGATGTGACACCGGCGCAGCACACCTCCGTAGCGCTCGACATGATCGAACGGGGCGGGGCGCTGATTTCGGAACTCCACTCGCAGAGCAAACAGCGGGGAACGTTCTACCTCGCACGCAACCGCATTATCGCCGGATTGAGTGCCGGCACGGTAGTCATCGAATCGCCCGCCTCGGGCGGATCGCTCGCCACGGCGCACTACGCCGACGGATACGACCGCACGGTCATGGCGCCTCCGGGACGAACGACCGATGCCAACTCGTTCGGCACCAACTCACTGATCCGCAACCGCAAGGCGCTTCTGATCCGCTCGGCGGACGACATCGCCGAAGAGTTGCAATGGGAGTTCGCGCTCTCCCGCGACGAAAAGACCGCTCCCGCACCCACGCCCGAACTGACGGCCGAGGAGCGGGAGGTGCTGTCGCTGCTGGGCGACGAACCCCGCACGCTGGCCGAACTGATCGCCGCGAGCGGCCGCGACTACGCCGCGCTGAGCGTCCTGCTCATGGGACTCGAACTCTCGCAGGCGGTCCGGCAGCTGCCCGGCAACCGTTACG
>ENA-ORTW01000919-ORTW01000919.1-human-gut-metagenome-genome-assembly--contig:-NODE-919-length-34071-cov-3.208196_pt1 | contig 34071 bp, 23 predicted proteins | sample MGYA00242072_ERZ509193 | MGnify/ENA primary metagenome ERZ509193 (study PRJEB26280, sample SAMEA2338813) | human gut metagenome | biome: human gut; feature: human-associated habitat; material: faeces... | reverse complement strand
TCACATCGACCTTCGCCATCAACGGCAACCTCAGCCCTGCTATGGCCGCCTGGATCCCTAATATTTTATATACGTTTATCGCGATTTACTTATACCGAAAGGCTCCGAGGTAAGAGAATTGGCAAGTTGTTAAAGTAGTTTTATTATGTATATTTGTACTATATAGAAAGGGCTATATCAATAATTACTTTTTCCCATTCTTTGATCAGGGACAAGAAAATTTTGATATAGCCCTTTTAATAAGTAGTCGTTTAGAAACTAATATTTTATCGATTTCTAATTACTGTTTTTCCAGATTTAGACCAGCATTAAATTCTGTTGTCGTTTTTATAAGTTCGGGAAGTTGTGCAAAAATTGCTTTTACCATATCCTGCTGGGCTGTTGGAACTTGTGTTATTATCAGTTCGGCTATGCCTTCAGAAGATAATATGTTTAACAATGGCAAAATCAAATCCTTATCAGCATATACAGCGGCAGCTCCATTTTTCACCTCACAATTTAAAGGAATTCCTTTCGAAAGCAAAGAGGCAAACTGCAAAAGAACCGAAGTATCTGATGCTTTAGTCTTATTCGCAGCAATAGTCGCAAGAATCATATCTATATTCAACTGCAAAAATAACTTACTGTCTTTGATATAGTACTGGGCCAGATTTGCAGGAGAAACAGTATTCCCACCTTCTTTACCTGTAGAAGAATAACTTGCAACAATATTTCCATCTTCTTGAAATGTAATCGTATGGAGATACTTCGCTAACATCGGAGGCAGAACTAAATTGCCCAATAAAGCAGCAGCATCTTTCGTAGGCCACGGTTCATCTATTACACCGGGAATTGTGATACCAGAAGATGTAGATATCCAAGAAAGAATAATAGGTGACTTACCTGTTGCCATATCCTGCTTTGCCAAGTTCCAAGTTCCCAACAAATCATTTTTAGGCATCGTAACGTTGACGGACAAGGTCATGGAGGTGGAATCGACTGTGCCGGCGTACTTCATTTCGCGGCCGTTGTTGGAATCTGTGCCTTCGAATGTATATTTATTCCCATCCTGAGTCAGATTAACATTAAACATAGTTACTACTTCACCCGGAATAACTCCCGGTGCTAATGCCGGAACCACGTTGTTTTTCGAAGGCAACAGATCCTTGATGATACTCGGATCAAACACGCCTTCCATCTTAATCGTTCCGGTTTTGCCATCTTCGGTCGAAAAAGTGATTGCTTTTCCCAAAAGCGGGCTGTCTCCATATTTGAGAGAAAGTTTTTCTGCACTGAAAGCCGTTTCACCTTTCAACAGCACGGGCACTTCCGAATCCGAGTTGTCATCATCACTACAAGCAGTGAAGAAACTCAACGCACACAACATTGTAAACACAAACAATAGATTTTTCTTCATAATCTTCTATTTAAATTATACATAAAAAACGAAGCGAAGATACAGAATAGAGATGTAAGAAACAAAGTAAAAAAGTTAACACCGGTTATTTCCTAAGAAATAATCGGTGTTATCTTAAAAACAGATAACTCTATCTAAAAAAACAGCTTACAATTCTCCGGGGCGGTCATCCCCTCCACCCGATGAAGGGATATCAGGATTATTCGGCAAGTTGGACGATTGCTTGACACCTTGGTGACTCAGGATCGTCTTGAAATAAATGATACGGGCATTGACATAATCAATAAAATCGGCATATTTGGTATCACCATAAACACGTGCCAGAGCATTGACTTTTGCCACGATATCTTCATAAGCAACTTCCGTCTGCCTACGAGGTTCAGTGACACCGCCGGTAACCTTCGTCTGGTTTTCAGAGATACGTTTTTCGACCATTGCGTCGAACTCCTCGTTGGCTTCTTCCAGGCGTGTCACCCACTTGTCGAGACCCAGTTTCGTTACATCCGCTTTGAAAGCATCGCTTCTCAAATCCTGGATCAGGTTGCGGCACATACCGGTTTCTTTTTCCTGTGCAGCATTCACAATGTCCTTATACGATTTGCACAGGATATTCAAGCGCCTGCAGGCCTCTTGGTCCTCAATATCGGGATAAATATCCGGGGAAGCGACCTGGGATTGTAACATCCGGATAATTTTATCGCGTTTGTCGTCCGCGGCATTCATTTTGGATGTGAACACGCTTTTCGACAAACATTCAAGGGCTCGATCCATACGCGTGATACCATTGTCGTAACGAACGGCTTCTTCAGTGATTTCCAACTTGTCGGCCGTTTCCGATTTAATACGTGCCTGAATACCCAGATGGAACTGATAAGAAGTTTCTGCCAATAGTCTCGTTTTGCTGAAATTGACAATTTGTTTCATGTTTCTTTGATAAATTTTGATTATAGATTTCATCGTCACACTTCAACAAACCCGTTAAACGACCTGGACCTGTCGAAGCCCTACAAAACGTCCGATTTCTTTTTCTGAAGGCTTTGTAGAGCTTCAAAGTGTTCAAATTACTTTTTTGGAAGTTTTGCAGGGCACAATACATCCAGAATATTTATTTGAAGCCTTTGTTGTCCTACAAAGTGTCCAAATCTTTTTATTGGGCCCTTTGTTGGAATCCGTTCCTTTTTAGAAACCGCCGGCAAGATAAGGATTATAAAAGACCGGACAAAAGAAAACACTTGTTATTTTTCTTTCGACCGATAAGGAACGGAATCAGACAACGCTCCCGCCGCTTTCAGATATTCGACATAATTCAAGTAGAGTTGAAAATGGGCATCGACCTGTGTTTCATAAGCCTGCTGCCACAAAGCCTGTGCTTCGAGATAGTCCGAGAGTGTCTCCAAGCCCACTTCGTACTGGCTTTTACTGACCTTCATGTTTTCTTCGGCCTGGAGGAGAGAACGGTCGGAAAGTTCGCTTTCCAGCCGGGCTTCGTCGAGGTTATTGGCGGCTTGTGTCAGTTCCAACATCATTTGTTCGTTCATGTTTTCCTGTTCCAGGCGGGATTGCATCAACTTGGCTTTGGCGGCACGCACCTTATTACTTCGCTCGCCGAAATGGAAAAGCGGGATGCTCACGTTCAGCAAGACGGAGAAACTGCCTTTGTCCATCAACATCTGGTCGTTCAGTTCAAAGCCGTGTACATAATCATAAGACCCCATGATGCCGACTTTGGGCAACAGCTCGCTACGGTTCAGCCGCACCTGCTGCCCGGCGATCTCGACCTGTTTATCCAAGATGGCATATTCGGGACGGGCACTGATATCGGAAACCTGGACATCCATCCCCTTTTCGACCGCCGGATAATCGCCGGAAATACGGATATCGGAGACAAGCGGTTTCCCGATCAGATGACAAAGATTCATAGTCGCCAACCGCAGGGCGTTCTCTGCTTTACGGATGGAGAGTTCGCTTTCGTTCAGCTTCACCTGCACTTTCAAGACATCGTTCTGCGGTTTCAGGCCATGTTTGTAAGCGCTCTCGACATTCGACAGCAGTTCCCGGAGCACAGCGTTATATTTATCCGCCACCTTTTTCATCTCCTGTGCCTTCATGACCAGGGCATAGGCTTTGTCTGTTTTGAGGATCACTTCCGTCGCCGTCAGCGCCTCGTTCATCTCGGCCATCTCTTTCCCCAAGACAGACATCCGGTAGGCAGCCCGGATCTTACCGCCCATATAAAGCGGCTGCTCGACCCGGATTCCGCCCATGTAGACTGTCCCGACTTTATAATCGAGATTGATACCGGGGAAATGGGTATAAATGCCTGTCGGGACCAAGTTCCCGGCTGCATCATACAGAATAACGGGCATTTTGCCACCTTCAATTCCGAATCCGCCGTCCGCCGTACTGTAAAGGCCCATCCCGTTAGCGGTAAAGTTCGGGAAGAAATTCCCTTTATAGCTTTTCATCGTGTACAGGGCACTTTCGGTCTGTTTCACCGATGCCGCCATTTCCTTATTATATTGCAGCGCCATTTCCCGGCACTGCTGCAAGCTCAACGTCTTCTGTGCAAAAAGAGACGACGGGCAGAGAATAGACAACAGGATAATAGATATTTTCTTCATCAGTCTACATGTTTAATATGAAAGAATAATGCATATAGGACAGGAATAAAAACGAGTGTGATCACCGTTCCGAACAGCAGGCCGCCCATAATGGATGCTGCAAGCGAACCGAACATGGCGTCGGTCAGCAACGGGATCATCCCTAAGATCGTGGTCAAGGCCGCCATCATCACCGGCCGCAGACGGCTCTGGGCACTGTCGATCAAGGCGGTGACCGGCTCCGTCCCCTGCCCGATCTGCAAAGTGATCTCGTCCATCAGCACGATACCGTTCTTTATGATCATTCCTATCAACCCCAATGTCCCGACAATGGCGACAAAGTTGAACGTCTTGCCGGTCACCAACATCGTCATCACCACTCCGACAAATACCATCGGGATACTGCAGAAGATGATAGCCGGCTTGCGGTAATCCTTGAACAGCATGATCAAGATCGCGATCATCAGGATAATGGCCAGCGGGAAATTCTTGAACAGATACTTCATGGACTGGTCGCTGGCGTTCTTCTCACCCTGCCATTGCAGCGAATAGCCTGCGGGGAGTTCGATCTGCTCCAACTTTTCCGCGACTGCCAATCGTGCTTTTTCCGTCTCGACACCCGGCACGGGAGAGCATTGCACGCGCTGGCTGCGTTGTCCGTTGTAGCGAGGGACAACCGGGTCCTCCCATCGCACGTCAATTCCCTTGCTGATCTGTTTCAACGGCGTGCTGCCCATCAGGCTTTCGATCAGTTCTTCCTTCGATAGTGTCCCGGCTTTCAGTTTCACCATGATTTCTTCGTTCAGCAGGCCGTTCAGCGAAGGGAGCGTCGAAAAGACCTGCGTGTTTCCTAAATCCTCGATCGGTTTTCCCTGTCCGTCCAGACATTTCAAGTAAATATTGTTTTTATGGATGCCTTCGTAGAAAGAACCGATAGGTATACCGCCCGTAGCTGTCAGTAACGAAAGGCTCACGTCGCTGCGGCTCAATCCCAACGCACGGGCGGCCGGTTGGTCGTACTCGATTGTCAGGACCGGAACCTGCGGTTCCCAGTCGGTCGTGATCAGGCAGACTTCCGGCGTATTCTCCATAATATGTCGTGCACTGTCCGCCAAACGGTGCAGGACGGCAGGATCAGGTCCTAAGAATTGGGCCTCGATGGGATATTTCTTAAACATCAGGTTATAACGTTTCAACTTGACGTAAGCATCCGGATACTGCCGTGTCAGGAACTCTTGTATCTCGTCGATATTTTCGACTAGCTCGTCGGGAGATGTAAAGTCGATGATCAACTCCCCATAGGCCAGCGAAGGATTGGCAATGCTTCGCACCAGGTTGTAACGTCCCGGCGTCCCACCGATGGAAGCTGTCACGTTCGTGATCTCCTTCCGGGTTTTCAGATAAGCTTCTATCTCTTTCAGGTCATTCGCCACACGGGTAGAATTATTGCCCTCCGGAAGTTTGTATTCCATATACAACTGATCGTACACCATATCGGGGAAGAATCCCTGGCGCAGGAACCGATAGCTATAGGCGGACAAGAGCAACAAAGCGACCATCGTCAGCGTAAAGCCAAGGCGGTGCGACAAACCGAAACGCAAAGCAGCCCGCAAGATGGCATATATCTTACCTTTATATACACGCTTGCCGGAATTATCGTTTTCCACCGCCGGATGTAACCGCCTGTTTGCCATCAAGGGAACGTGGAGTAATGCCAACACCCAGCTCAGCAACAGTGAAACGGCCAGTACGATAAACAGGTCGCGCGTATAAACGCCTGCCGTATCCGGCGACATATAAATCGGCAGAAAGGCTATGATAGCGATCAACGTCGCTCCCAACAACGGCATCGCCGTCTGCCGTCCGATAGCGGTCATCGCCTCCATCCTATCTTTCCCGGCTTTCAAGTCCACCAATATGCCGTCGATAATCACAATGGCATTGTCTACCAGCATCCCCATCGCCAGCACGAAAGCCGCCAGAGAGACACGCTGCATCGTTCCCCCGGCGAATTGCAGGAAAAGAAATGATCCGAAAACAGTCACCACCAAACTGATGCCGATAATCAGGCCACTCTTGAACCCCATCGCCAGCATCAGTATAAACACGACGATGACGACGGATTCGATCAGGTTGATGACAAACGTTCCCAGCGAATCCCCCACACGCTCGGGCTGATAGAATATTTTATGGCAATCTACTCCGGCCGGCAGACGGTTATCTTTCAACTCCGCCAGCTTCGCTTCCACGGCTTTGCCGACCTTCACGATATCCGAACCGCTCGAAGCAGCTACCAAAATGCCGATAGAGCGCTCCTGGTTATAGAACATCTCGTTACGGGTTGGATCTTCATACCCCTTTTCGATCAAGGCTATGTCGCGCAGACGCAATTGGTCGTCGTCATGGCCCTGGATAAACATCTTGCCGATGTCGTCCACCGTTTTGAAACGATCGTTCACCGTCACTCGGATGCGGTTGTCCCCGTTATCATAGTAACCACTATAGGTTGTCTCGTTTTGTCCGTTCAAGGTAGCCAGGACTTCGGCCGGTTTCACGCCAAGGTTGGCCATGCGGTCCTGCAACAGGGAGATATTGATACATTCGGAACGTTCCCCATATATATCCACCCGGTCCACTCCTTCTATTTCGATTACTTCCCGCTTGATCAGTTCGGCATAATCAGCCATCTCCCTATCGGACAGTCCATCGCCCGTCAGTGCGTAGAACATGCCGAACACCTTGCCGAAATCGTCTTGTACGATCGGTGTATTAGCTCCGGAAGGAAGCAAGGCGGAGGCATCGTTGACTTTCCGCCTGAGAAGGTCCCAATGTTGCTCCACGTCATCGTCCTTGACGGTGGTCAACAATTCGACCTGAATCAAGGACAAATCATTGAATGAATAGCTTTCGACATTATCGACATTGTCCATCTTACGGATACTTTTCTCGAGCACATCCGTCACTTCCAACTCCACCTGATGGGCCGATGCACCCGGATAGGTAGTTGCCACCATTGCCAGCTTTACCTTGATCTCCGGATCTTCCAGCTTACTCATTTGATAGCAGGCCAAAGCTCCGCCCGCCAACAAAACCGCAACCAGAAAATAGACCAGGTTCCGGTTCTGAAATCCCCATTTGCTTATATCCATCACAACAATCCTCCTACATTCGTTTTAGAACCGGTGGCCAAAGGCCGGACATTTTCTCCATCTTCAATATGATGCACGCCGGAGGCAACCACGATTTCACCGGCATGCAGCGTATCGGAAACAACCATCGCACGTCCGTCGGACAACAGGCGCAGAACCGTCACCTCGCGGCTATGGACTTTCCCCGCGGACGGATCATAGACAAACACGTACGTTTTACCATCCTTTTGCAGAAGTGCCCCGCTCGGAACGAAAACAGGCTGTGAATCAATCTCATTGCAGTAGATCGTGACCATCGTATTCATTCCCGGTGAAGGGAGAGGTAACTTACCCGGAACCATTTGCAGGCGCATCGTGTACAGCTGGTTCGCATTGGCTTTCGGAGTGACGCTGATCAATTTCAAAGGATAGTTTTCTCCCGGATAGAGGTCGAACGTACAGTGGTAGCCATCAAACCGGTCTCGCCGGATATAGTCGGCTGCCGGAAGATTGATTTCCACTTCCGGAATACCGGCGCTGACCATCGAGATCACGGGCATACCTGCTCCGACCGTTTCATGTGCATCGAACAGCTTTTTCTGTATGAAGCCACTGAATGGAGCATACAGCCGAGTATATTCCAACTGGTCTTTATGATGCTGATATTTTGCAGTGATCTGTTTCAGGCCGTACACGGCTTTATCGTTGGCATTAGGCGTGGTCCCGTTTTCTTTATAAAGAGCCATGACACGTTCGGCTTCCGCCTTGATCTGCTTGTATTCGGCCTCCGTAGCATCCAGTTGCACCCGATAATCTGCCGGATCCAATTCGGCCAGCAGTTGTCCTTCTCTCACGCGGGCGCCGTCTTCCACATATATTTTACGGATTGTCCCGCTCACACGGAAAGCCAGGCTGATATCCTGCGCAGCTTTCACTTTTCCAGGGAACTGGAGGGCAGTCTGACTGCTGGCGGAAACGGCCGTATCGATCTTGACTGTCTGAGTATCCTTTGTCCCCTTTTCCGAACGGGCACAAGACATAAATAGAATCAAGGATATACCTGCTAAAATGAAATAAATTCGTTTCATAATTTAAGTGTATTTATTTAAAGGCAAAATTATTCCGACAGAGCAACCTCGGAAAGGTCAATATGAATAATAAATTGTTCCATTTGTATATTTCCAACAAAAAGAAGATATAAATATTCTGCGATTTGTATTTTCTTTGCCGAAAAGTCTTAATTCGATAAAAAAATGTCCAACCAACAACTTCCTTTTTGCTTCACATTGCTTTCCTGTAGCTCCTCTCCTGCATTCCGGAACGGCCAAATCATTTCGACGCTTAACAAATGCGGTCTTTTCCTTTGCCATCACGGAGAGATCGAAATCTCACTGGAAAACAAACCTTATCTGATCAGACATGGTGACATTTACATCTACCAACCGTCCACATTGGTACGCCTTCTACACAAGAGCGAAGATGCGGAAGGAACGATTATCGAAGTCGATTTGGATTATGTCATTCCGATTGCCAATAAAGTGATAAATGCTGAAAATCTGCTTTTCATGCGGAAACATCCGTGCGCTTCGTTGTCCGAAGAGCAATATGTCCACATAACAAACCTGCTTGAAAATATAGAGAACCGGATCAATTTACCAACCTGCCGCTACAACCGTTGCCACAGGACAAAAAAGACCTGATCTTCCAAAATTTCATGTTGTCCCTTTTCCGCTCCTACCGCAAGGAACGCAATGTCAACTATTACGCAAAGAAACAACATATTTCTCCCCGTTACTTCTCAAGCATCATCAAGGAAAAATCAGGTAGCAGTGCTTCCTACTGGATTGTACAGATGGTCATTACAGAAGCGAAACAGCTACTTGAAAGTTCGAACCTGAGCATAAAAGAGGTTGCCGCACAACTTAATTTCCCCACTCAGTCCTTTTTTGGGAAATACTTCAAACAATATGTCGGAATGTCACCTAAAGAATACCGTAAGTTGCTTTTGGCTTAACTCATCATGGCTATTTCAAAAACAGTTAATACATGATCCTTCACATACCAATGTTCACAATTCTGTAATTTATTCCTTACGTTTTTCATAACTCTTGCTCGACACAATATCTCTATGCGAAAAGAAAAAATCAGACAATCCGCCGTGATAATTGTCAAAACCCATAAAAGAAAGTATGTCGTCATACATTTGAAGGCAAAAAAGCCAGTTTTAGTATAGTTGTCCCACTGCTCCACAAGAACTATAGAATATTTTATGTACTTTTGTCTCAGAATATAAAAAACTAAATAATTCAAATTAATCAACCAACATGAAACGCTTAATGGCTAATCGTAAACAGAAAAAAGCGATCCTGATCGCTCTTGCTGCGCCATTGATGTTTTCTCCTGCCCCTTTAATGGCTGCGACCGGAACCTCCGAGCCTGTAGTAGCTATCGCCCGGCAGGCGCAAACGATCGTCAGTGTGCAGCGGATCAACCCGACTACGGTCGATGTTGTGTTCTCCAACAATCAACGGATGACATTCGATTTCTATGGAGATAATATTTTCCGTATGTTCCAGGACAACAACGGTGGTATCCTTCGTGATCCGGAGGCAAAACCAGAGGCCCGGATTCTCGTAGATACCCCCCGTCGCCCAGTTTCCAAACTGGACATTCAAGACGATAATGGGCAAGTGACCATCACGACCGGAAAAGTCAGACTCCAGTTGGACAAATCGACCGCCCTGCTGAAAGTCACCAATCTCACCACAAACAAAATCGTTTTCGAAGAGACGAAACCCGTGGTTTACGAAAAAGGGAAAACGATCCTAACGCTGAAAGAGAACCCTGATGAATATTTCTACGGCGGCGGTGTGCAGAACGGACGCTTTTCACATAAGGGAAAAGCTATAGCCATCGAAAACCAGAACAGCTGGACCGATGGCGGCGTGGCTTCTCCCACTCCTTTTTATTGGTCCACAAACGGCTATGGCTTTATGTGGTACACTTTCAAACAGGGGAAATATGATTTCGGCGCCACAGAAAAGAATACGGTAAAACTATCCCACGATACAGACTATCTGGATGTCTTCTATATGATCAATGATAGCCCGGTCGCCCTACTGAACGACTTTTACCAACTGACCGGTAACCCAATACTGCTGCCCAAGTTCGGATTCTATCAGGGACACTTAAACGCTTACAACCGCGACTATTGGGTAGAAGACGAAAAGGGTATCCTTTTCGAAGACGGCAAGCGCTACAAGGAAAGCCAAAAAGATAATGGAGGTATCAAGGAATCGCTGAACGGAGAAAAGAACAACTACCAGTTCTCTGCTCGCGCCGTGATCGACCGCTACAAGAACCACGATATGCCGTTAGGTTGGTTGCTGCCGAACGACGGTTACGGAGCCGGCTACGGACAGACCGAAACATTGGACGGTAATATCCAAAACTTAAAGAGCCTCACCGATTACGCTCATAAGAACGGTGTCGAAATCGGTCTTTGGACACAATCCGACCTGCATCCGAAAGACAGCATCAGTGCCTTGCTGCAACGCGACATTGTAAAGGAGGTACGAGATGCCGGTGTACGAGTCCTGAAAACAGACGTGGCATGGGTCGGTTGGGGCTACTCGTTCGGTCTGAACGGTGTGGCTGATGTCGGACATATCATGCCGTATTACGGAAACGACGCACGTCCGTTCATCATCTCTCTCGACGGTTGGGCCGGCACGCAGCGTTATGCCGGAGTCTGGTCGGGCGACCAGACAGGCGGACAATGGGAATATATCCGTTTCCACATCCCGACTTATATCGGCTCCGGGCTTTCCGGACAACCGAACATCACATCCGACATGGACGGTATTTTCGGTGGCAAGAACCTCGTGATGAATACCCGCGACTTCCAGTGGAAGACCTGGACGCCGATGGAGCTGAACATGGACGGCTGGGGATCGAATGAGAAATATCCGCATGCCTTAGGCGAACCGGCAACTTCCATCAACCGCTGGTACCTGAAAATGAAATCCTGCCTGATGCCGTATGCTTACAGCATTGCCCGCGAAGCGGTAGACGGCAAGCCGATGATTCGCGCCATGTTCCTTGAAGATCCGAATCCTTACACCTTTGGTAAAGCTACACAATACCAGTTCATGTACGGGCCGTACTTCCTCATCGCGCCGATCTACCAAGAGACGCAAATGGATGACAAGGGAAATGACATCCGTGATGGTATCTACCTGCCTGAAGGCGAATGGTTCGACTATTTCACCGGTGAGAAATATACCGGCGGCTGCGTGGTCAACAACTTCGCTTCTCCACTTTGGAAACTTCCGGTATTCGTAAAAGCCGGTGCGATCATCCCGATGACGAACCCGAACAATAACGTAGGGGAAATCGACAAGAATTTGCGCATATATGAGCTTTACCCGTCCGGATATAGCGAGTTCGTCGAATATGACGATGATGGTATAACGCAGGCTTATCTGAACGGCAAAGGGACAACCACACGGATCGAAATCAAGAACAATGACCCATCAAAAGTCTCAATCACTATCCATCCGACAACAGGCGATTTTGACGGTTTCGTGAAAGACAAGGCAACCGAACTGCGTATCAATCTCTCGGAAATGCCGAAGAAGATCACCGCTAAAGTCGGTTCCTCCAAAGTGAAACTGGTAGCCGCCCGTTCGATGAACGAATACCAGAACGGTACGAATGTCTATTTCTACGATGTTGCCCCGAACCTGAACAAATTCGCCACCAAAGGAAGCGAATTCGAAAAGAAGACAATCACCAAGAACCCTCAGTTGTTAGTAAAACTAGCTCCGACAGACATCAGCATGAACGGAACGGTTATCACCATCGATGGTTACCAATTCGACACGCCCGACACCCACCGCGTTTCTACCGGTTCTCTGGCCGCGCCGATCGCACAGGTGACGGATGGGAACACGGAAGCTTACACACTAAAACCGACTTGGAATAAAGTTCCCGGCGCCGACTTCTATGAAATAGAATTTAACGGCATGCTCTATACGCAGATCAAGAATGCGGAACTGCTGTTCGACAACCTCTCAGCCGAAACAGACTATTCGTTCAAAATTCGCTCAGTCAACAAGGACGGTTATTCAGACTGGTCTACCTTCTCCGTCAAGACCAAATCCAACCCGCTGGAATTTGCTATCAAAGGCATCCGTGGAGAAGTGACAGCCGAAGAACAGGAAGGCTTTGAAATCTCCCGCTTGTTCGACTTTGCCGAGTTAGGCGATATGTTCCACACGAAATACCGCAAGAACGCAATGCCGTTCGATATGATCATCGATCTACGCACCATCAACCAACTGGATAAGTTCCATTATCTGTCCCGCCAGGATGGAGGCAACGGAACGATCCTTACCGGCGACGTGGCCTACAGCATGGATAAGGAAAACTGGACAGCGGTCGACTCGTTCCACTGGGAACGTAATGGTGACATGAAAGTATTCACTTTCAAGGACCAACCGAAAGCCCGCTACATTAAATTGCATATTACGGAAGGTGTCGGCAACTACGCTTCCGGACGCGAATTATACGTATTCAAGGTTCCGGACACGGAAAGCTATCTGCCAGGTGACATCAATAACGACAAAAAGATCGACACAAACGACTTGACCTCGTACATGAACTACACAGGGCTACGCCGTGGTGACAGCGATTTCGATTATGTCAGCGCAGGTGATATTAACCGGAACGGTCTGATCGATGCTTACGACATATCGGTCGTGGCAACCCAATTGGAGGACGGCATCGAGAATCCAGGTACGGACCGTGTAGCCGGAACGATCTTCCTTTCCACTCCGAAACAGACGTACAACGCCGGCGAAACAGTCGAAATCACCGTCAAAGGTGACAGTGTCAAAGCTGTCAACGCTTTGAGTTTCGCATTGCCTTACGACCAACAGGATTATGACTTTGTCGGCATCGAACCGGCAAACCTCGGTACGATGGAAAACCTGACATACGACCGCCTGCATACCAACGGTCAAAAGGCGCTCTATCCTACTTTCGTCAATCTCGGAGACAAACAAGTGCTCGAAGGTTCTGAAGATCTCTTCACCATCAAGCTGAAAGCGAAACGCAAAGTTACATTCAACCTGAAAGCAGTCGACGGCATCCTGGTTGATAAGAATCTGAATATGCAGAAGTTCTGAACAATGAATTTCTGATCTAAACGAAAGCAGAAAGGCTTCGCCTACCGGACCATTCCGGGGTGAAGCCTTTTTCATTAAGATTATGAATGTTTTCTGCCCCACAGATGTTATCTTTGCAGAAAAAGCGATAGAACCATCGCATGACAAAGCAAACAAATACATTATGTACTCAGATAAAAAAAACATCCTGCAGCTCGTAGCCCTGCTCATCGAGCATAACATCAAGAAAATCGTTTTGTGTCCCGGCAGCCGCAATTCACCTATTGTACATACGATTGCCAATCACCCTTTCTTCTCCTGCTATCCGGTGACAGACGAACGGAGTGCGGCATTCTTCGCGATCGGGCTGGCATTACATGGCGGTAGTCCGGCTGCTGTCTGCTGCACATCGGGCAGTGCATTACTTAATATTCATCCTGCCGTATCGGAAGCCTTCTATCAGCAAGTGCCATTGGTCGTGATCTCAGCAGACCGTCCCGGGGCCTGGATCGGACAAATGGACGGGCAAACGTTTCCTCAACCAGGTGTTTTCGGTTCGCAGGTTAAAAAATCCGTCAACCTGCCGGAGATACATACCGATGAAGACGAATGGTATTGCAATCGTCTTATCAACGAAGCTCTGCTCGAACTGAACCATCATGGGAAAGGACCGGTGCATATCAACGTACCAATCTCGGAACCGTTGTTCCGCTTCACTACGGAGGAATTGCCCAAGGTACGCGTCATCACCCGCTACCAAGGATTAAATGTCTACGACCGTGAATATACTGGGTTGATCGAGCGGCTGAACAACTACAACCGTCGCATGATCGTTGCCGGTCAGATGAACCTGATCTATCTTTTTGAAAAGAAATATTCCAAACTGCTATACAAGCATTTTGCCTGGCTTACCGAGCACACAGGTAACAAGACCATTCCCGGCATCCCGGTAAAGAATTTCGACGCCGCCCTTTACGCCCTGCCAGAAGAAAAATTAGAGAAGATGGTTCCTGACCTGCTGATCACATACGGTGGACATATCGTGTCGAAACGCCTCAAACAATTTCTCCGCAAGCATCCGCCACGCGAACATTGGCATGTTTCGCTTAGCGGAGAAGTAACAGACCTTTACGGTTCCCTGACAACCGTTATCGAGATGGACCCGTTCGAATTTCTCGAAAAAATCGCTTACCTGCTGGAAAACCGGACAACGGAGTTTCCACGCATCTGGGAAAACAACACCCGCGACCTGCCACAACCGGAATTCAGCTATTCGGAAATGGCTGCTATCGGAACATTGATCAAGTCGCTTCCAACACCTGCGGCCTTGCATTTAGGCAACAGTTCAGCCGTACGTTACGCCCAGTTATACACACTCCCAGAAGATGTCGAAGTCTGTTGCAACAGGGGGACGAGCGGCATAGAAGGATCGCTTTCGACTGCCATCGGTTACTCCGTTTGTTCAGACAAACTGAATTTTGTAGTGATCGGCGATTTGAGTTTCTTTTATGATATGAACGCACTTTGGAACAGCAACTTCGGCTGTAACCTACGTATCCTGCTGCTCAATAACGGAGGAGGTGAAATATTCCAAGCACTTCCCGGACTGAAAATGGAGGATAAAACACGCCGTTTCGTGACAGCTACACACAAAACTTCTGCCAAAGGATGGGCCAAAGAAAGAGGATTCTCTTACCTTCCCGTCCATAACGATGAAGAACTGACGAGTGCAATGGCTGTTTTCACCCAGTCCGCCCCCCACAACCAACCAATGTTGATGGAGGTATTCACGGATGCGTCTGAAGATGTACGGCTACTCAAAGAGTATTTCCACCAACTAAAAAAATAAGAACATAACTCATAATTTATAATTCTAAATTCATCTTATGGAAACAAAAAGAGAATGGACAACCATCAAAGAATATGAAGAAATCCTGTTCGATTTCTATAACGGAATTGCCCGCATCACTATCAACCGCGAACGCTATCGCAACGCTTTCACTCCGACAACGACGACGGAGATGAGCGATGCTCTCTATATCTGCCGTGAACGACCGGATATCAATGTTGTCGTGCTGACAGGAGCCGGAGACACGGCTTTCTGTGCTGGAGGTGATATGCATGTGAAAGGTCACGGCGGCTACATCGGTAAAGATGGTGTGGCACGGTTAAATGTACTCGATGTACAAAAGCAAATCCGCTCGATTCCAAAACCGGTGATCGCTGCCGTAAACGGTTTTGCAATCGGTGGCGGGCATGTGTTGCATGTGGTCTGCGACCTGACGATTGCTTCTGAAAACGCAATATTCGGACAGACGGGTCCTCGTGTGGGGAGTTTCGACGCAGGTTTCGGTTCTTCCTATTTAGCTCGCATCGTCGGCCAAAAGAAAGCACGTGAAATTTGGTTTCTTTGCCGCAAATACAATGCACAGGAAGCACTCGACATGGGTCTCGTGAACAAGGTCGTACCTTTGGATAAGCTTGAAGACGAATATGTCGGATGGGCCGAAGAAATGATGCTGCTCAGCCCGCTTGCCCTCCGTATGATCAAGGCAGGCCTCAACGCCGAACTAGACGGTCAAGCCGGAATCCAAGAGTTGGCTGGCGATGCCACCATGCTCTACTACATGACCGACGAAGCCCAGGAAGGTGGCAAAGCTTTCCTTGAAAAACGCCGCCCCCGTTTCGAAGATTATCCGAAATTCCCATAATCCAAAGTCACAATGGCTATGCACTATCACATAGAGATCCGCCCTAAGACCTTGTACTTCAAAAAGCCGGCAGGGACTTCGCGCGGGACCTACACGGAGAGGAAGAGTTGGTATATCTACCTCACCGCAGAAGAAACACCCGGCCGCCAAGGAATAGGCGAATGCGCTCCTCTGCCTAAACTGAGTTGCGACGACGTGCCTGGATATGAAGAAGTTTTGGCCAAGGCTTGCCAAAACTTCACCCGCACAGGCAGAATCGACGTGGACGGACTGCGCGATTATCCATCTATCCTGTTCGGTCTGGAGACTGCTTTCCGCCACTTTGAAGCCGGCTCCTTTGCCTTGTGGAACACTCCTTTCTCGCATGGCGAGGTGGGTATTCCTATCAACGGACTGATCTGGATGGGAAGCTATGAAGAGATGTTGGGACAAGTGACAGACAAGATAGAATCCGGCTTTCGTTGCATCAAGCTGAAAATCGGAGCGATCGACTTCGATAAAGAATTAGAAATCCTTCGTATCATCCGCAAACAATTTTCATCTGATGAAATCGAACTGCGTGTTGATGCCAACGGTGCTTTCTCGCCGAACGAAGCCATGAGAAAACTGAACTGTCTGGCAAAACTGGACCTGCATTCGATCGAACAACCGATCCGTGCAGGACAGTGGGAAGACATGGCTCTGTTAGCTGCTTCTTCTCCAGTTCCCATCGCCCTCGACGAAGAACTCATTGGCTACAACACACCGGAAAAGAAGAAAGAATTGCTTTCCTTCATTAATCCGCAATATATCATCTTGAAACCGTCTCTTCACGGAGGCCTATATGGTTGTAGCGAATGGATCAAGGAAGCTCAGGATCGGCAGATCGGCTGGTGGATCACTTCTGCATTGGAATCAAATGTCGGCCTGAACGCCATCGCTCAATGGTGCGCAACTTTCGACAATCCGCTTCCGCAAGGGTTAGGAACAGGTGGCCTCTTCACCAACAACATTGACTTGCCGTTGTCAATTAACAACGGACAATTAATAATTGACAATGGACAACAAACAATTGATAAGTAAGAAACATCCCGATAATTGTCAATTGTCAACAGTCAATTGCCAATTATCCGAATTCATTTCCGATTGGAAGTCTGCCTCTCCTTACTTGGAAGTACAAACTTCCGGTTCGACCGGTACACCCAAACGAATCATGGTCCGCAAGGAACAGATGGTAAATAGTGCCCGCCTCACCTGCGATTATTTAGGGCTGCGGCAGGGGGATAAAGCCCTCCTTTGTATGCCACTCCGATACATTGCCGGAAAGATGATGGTCGTACGGTCACTCGTGGCAGGGTTAGATTTGGTCATACGTGAACCTTCCGGGCATCCGATGGCAGACATCGACATGCCACTCCGATTCGCAGCCATGATTCCGTTACAAGTATACAACACGCTACAGGTTCCGGAAGAACGAGAGCGCCTCTGCCAAATCGATATCCTAATCATCGGTGGCGGCTCTATCGACCATGAACTGGAAACACGGATACAAGAATTGCCTATCTGCGTTTACTCCACCTACGGAATGACAGAAACTCTTTCGCATATCGCCCTCCGACGGTTGAACGGACCGGATGCATCTCCTTATTACACGCCTTTCCCGTCTGTCAAGCTATCACTCTCGACTGACGACACACTGATAATAGACGCTCCACTCGTCACCGACGAAACACTTGTCACTAACGATGTCGCCGAACTGCTCCCAGACGGCCGTTTCCGCATCTTAGGGAGGAAAGACAACATCATCAACAGCGGAGGCATAAAAATACAAACGGAGATTGTGGAAGAAATCTTGCGCCCCATCATTCCTACCAATTTTGCCATAACATCCGTTCCAGATCCAAAGTTCGGAGAGGCTATGATTTTATTGATCACCACAGGAAATGACCACTTCCCGAGTAAAAAGACAGCCTCTTCCCTTATTGGAGAACAATCTCTCTCATTACCTGAAAACAATCTCTTTTCCGAGCTGGAAGAAATGATATTTGGAATATTACCCAAATACCAACGTCCGAAGCACATCCTCCGGATTGAATCAATTCCTCTTACCGGTAGCGGAAAGATCGATCGGGCGGCATGCCGGAAATTGGCAATGGAAAGATATACAGGATAAATTAATTCGGGCATCAATTATTTAGTAATAAACATACAAAAACACTATATTTTATGAAGTATTTATCAATCTTCGCCTCCGTCCTTCTCGCCACGGCGTCCGCTTACGGACAAAGTGGGGAAAGTTGCCGGACAGCATCCGATCCGACTCTACAAAAGCCGGAATTATACGCAGGTTATGACTGTGTAAACCTACTCGACAGCACCGCTGTGACCGTGCAGCCTACCGGCTCCGGTTCTTTCACGGTCTGCAAAATCGTCAAAGTTATGAACACGCGCGGGGCCGTCGCCAATCGCATCCTCAAATACGATTACGACCCGCTGACGGCACATGCAGAGTTTCATCGTGTCACCATCTACAAAGCCAATGGCGACGTAATCAACCTCGATATCACCCAACAGCAGGATTATGCCGCTCCTGCCCGCGCCATCTATTGGGGAGCACGGCAGATCATGATGGAAATAGGCCGTCTCGATCCGGGCGATATCATCGATTATCAGATCAACAAAAAAGGTTTCACCTATGCCCTGTTGACTGGCGGTATAGGCAACGACGAATCCCGTTTCATCCCGCCCATGCGTGGACAATTCTATGATATCGTCCCCTTCTGGACAACCGAGCCAACTGTCCGCAAGGTATATAAGGTAAACATCCCGATGGAGAAAGAAATGCAGTTCCAGTTCTATCAAGGAGAATGCACCTCTTCCATGCGTTACGAGGACGGTCGGAAAGCTTATACGTTCGTCAGCACAGACATCATGCCGACCCGACGCGAACCGAATATGGTCGACCTGTTCGACGCCGCACCGAAACTGATGATGTCCAGCACACCACGCTGGCAAGACAAATCCCTTTGGTTTAACAAAGTGAACGAAGACTACGGCAGTTTCAGTGCCATTCCCGAAGCCCAGAAAAAAGTAGACGAATTGATCCAGGGCAAAAAGACGGAGATGGAAAAGATCGCCGTCCTCACCCACTGGGTTGCCGACAATATCCGTTACTCCGGTATTTCGATGGGCAAAGGCGAAGGCTACACGCTGCATAACCTGAAGATGAACTACACGGACCGTTGTGGTGTCTGTAAAGATATTGCCGGTACCCTGATCGCTTTCCTGCGTATGGCAGGCTTCGAAGCCTATCCGGCTATGACAATGGCCGGCAGCCGGGTGGAAAGCATCCCGGCCGACCACTTCAACCACTGTGTCACCGTTGTGAAACTTTCCAGCGGAACCTATATGCCGCTCGATCCTACCTGGGTCCCCTTCTGCCGCGAACTGTGGAGCAGTGCCGAACAACAGCAAAACTATTTACCGGGAGTTCCCGAAGGTTCCGACCTCTGTCTCACGCCGGTTTCCGCACCGGAAAACCATTATGTCCGCATAAAAGCCAACAACCGCTTGGATGCCAAAGGTACGCTGACAGGACAGTTCACGATCACAGCCGAAGGACAGTCGGACAGCAATATCCGCCGTATCTTCACCACCGGCTGGCAGTCGCAATGGCAGGCCGCATTGGAAAGCCAACTTCTTGCCGTATCACCTAAAGCTCGTCTTATCAGCGTGGACTATGGCAAAGACCCGAAGAACTACCAGGCTGCACCGATCAAAATGACATTCCGTTATGAAATACCAGATTATGCCCTTTCAGGAGAAGGAGAAATGCTGTTCAAGCCGATGGTGATGAATAACCTTTATAACCAAGTAAAAAGTTACCTGCGCATCAACACCGACCTCGAAGAACGCCGGTATGGGTTCAAGGATGCCTGCTCGCGTCTGGTCGAACTGGACGAAACGATTCAACTCCCCGCAGGCTATAAGTTTGTGGGTGACGAAAAAGAAGACAATGTGCAAAGTTCTGCCGCCGACTTCGAAGGTTCCCTCCGCCAGGACGGTAACAAAGTGGTGTTGCACCAAAAGCTAGCGCTGAAGAAACGCGTGTACGAGGCAGGCGACTGGAATGGTTTCCGTAACGCCGTGAATGCACATAAATCATTCGGGGATTATATCGTCATAAAACGATAAGGTCTTCCCTCTTCATAAATCACAAATTATAAATCATAAATCAAATGATACGAAACAAACATAAGTTCGCCTTCCTTCTTTGTATGCTACTAATGACTACGACAGTTTATGGAGCATCGGAAGCCGAATACAAGAAATTAGCAAAGACCTGGACGCTCAATGCCGACGGCAGCCAAGAGTTCCGCTATGACATGGAACTGACACTTTTCACCCACACGGCCATGAACGGCACATACGGAGAAAGCTTCATCGTGTACAATCCGCAATACCAGGAACTGAAGATCAACTCGTCTTACACCAAACAAAAAGACGGCACAATCATCAAGACACCGGACAATGCTTTCGTGGAAGTCCTTCCCCGCAACGCAGCTGATGCTCCGGCTTACAACCACCTGAAAGAAATGGTTGTCGTCCACACAGGCCTAGAACTGGGAGCAACTATCTATCTCGACTACACAGTCACATCCAAACCAGGCTATCTGCCGGAGGTAGACATTTTCGAAGAACTGCTCCAATCCTCTCCCGTCAAAGAATACACACTGACGATCGTGACACCCGAAGTCAAAGAACTTGCCTACACACTGACAAACAATCCGGCAAAAGCATCTGTCAAACGATCCGGTGGAACCTGTACAACAAGCTGGACATTACGTAACCTGCCAGCATCTTCCCGCGCTCCGTTCGTCTATGTCAAGAACGGCGACGTTCCTTTTCTCGCCGCCACGACTTACGCATCCGAAGGAGAAGCATTGGCAACCCTGCTCAAACAGTTCAATCCGTCCGGCGATCCACAACTCACGACTTTGGCTGAGAGCCTGACCGAAGGGAAAAAAAAGGACGAAGACAAACTGGAAGCTATCCTCGAATACACGACCAACCACATTGCCAACAACGGGCTGACATTGGATCAGACCGGCTATCGCCTCCGCCCTGCCGATGCCGTCATGAGCACAGCGTACGGAACTGAAGTCGAAAAAGCCAATTTGCTCGCAGGCTTGTTGGATGGGGCCGGCTTCAAAGCCGAGCCAATGGCGACTTACCAGGCTTATGCAGACAAAGGGCTGGCGCTAAAGGCTGTCGACCAACTGTTCGTCTCCTGTATGGTGAACGGCGAATTATATTTATTCTCCACCTCTTCTACCCACCGTCCGCAAACGGTGAACTTTGACCGGACTCCTCTTTTCAGCCTGCAAACAGGAAAACCGGTAGCTATTGCCGTTCCACAGGATTACCTGATCAAGAGCGACATCGCAGTTCGTTTCAAAGATGGAAAAGTGACGACATCCACTAAAGAATCTGTCGGTAAAGAATTGATACCTTATTTCACAACAGGTAACAGCGAAAACGAACAAACTGCTCCTTTAAAGGTGGAAAACGGGTATGCAACGATCTCACTGCCGGATGCCGGATATGGCTTCTCCCATCTGCCTTATGGCTACCTGAACAGCCAGCGGAAAGAAAACCTGCTGATCCCACGCCCTGTCAACGAAGTCTATACATACACGATCGAATGTCCTGAAAATATGGAACTGCGCACCCCGGAAACCGACAAGACGATCCGCAATGCCGCCGGTAGCCTGACCATCTCCGTCAAGAAAAACGGACGTACGGCAACCGTCACCCGTAGCCTGGAACTGAACAAACAACTCTATACACCTGCCGAATACAAGGATTTGCGCCAGCTTTTGACAGAATGGAGCGATGTAAACGGAAAGACTCTATTGTTTTCAGTACGATAAAGACAATTACTTTTAGGATGGCCGATACTGCCTGTTATATTAATGCAGGTATCAGCCATTCTAAGAAAAATTTCCGTTTAGGCCTTGATCTTTTGGTAAGAGGTGTCAAAATGTACTTGCCCCCGTGCTTGACGCGGGAACAAGTACATTTTGAGACACCACCAACAGATAAATCATTAATTAAACATCTAAAATAAATCAAATATGAAACTACTAAATCTAACCGCTGCCCTCTTTTTAGGAGGTGTTCTGCAAGCACAAAACCCTTTACCGGCCATTCATCCGCAGCCACAGGAAGTTACATTATCTACCAACCGGATGAAAGCGCCTCATGGCTTTACTCTTTCCGGCATGCAACATCCGGATGAAGATGCCATGCGCCTGATCAGACAAACTTTGTCGATAACAGACAACTCCGAAGCGCTACCGCTCAAAATTACATCGCAGGAAGACCGGACACCCGAACTGAAACGTTCAGGAGCCTATCTATTAGTTATCACACCAGAAGAAATCGACATTGCAATTTCCGACAGTCGCGGTCTTTTCTACGCAGCACAGACATTGCAACAATTGGCCCAAACCGACGGACAAGGCAATACGACACTGCCACTCGGAGTTATCAAAGACTATCCTGACGTCGCCTACCGTGGAACCGTCGAAGGTTTTTACGGCGATCCCTGGAGCCATACCGACCGCATCGAGCAGCTTCGTTTTTATGGAAAGATGAAGATGAACACCTATATCTACGGACCGAAAGACGATCCTTACCACAGTTCCCCAAACTGGCGCAAGCCTTATCCGGAAAAGGAAGCAGCACAGATCAAGGATCTCGTGAAGGAAGCCGCCGCCAACAAGGTAGACTTCGTCTGGGCGATCCATCCGGGCCTGGACATCAAATGGACAGATGAAGACCGGATGAATGTGCTGAACAAGTTCGGTATGATGTATGATTTGGGAGTCCGTTCCTTCGCAGTCTTCTTCGACGATATTTCCGGTGAAGGGGCCAAGGCAGACAAACAAGCCGACCTGCTCAACTTCCTGCAAAAGGAGTTTATCGAGAAGAAAGAAGGCGTCAGCCCGCTGATCATGTGTCCGACCGAATATAACCGGGCCTGGGCGGGAAGCGACTATCTGGATGTGCTGGGCAGAACGCTCGACCCGGCGATCCATGTGATGTGGACCGGCAACAGCGTGATCCACGATATCACACTCGAAGGGCAGGAATGGGTGAACAAACGTATTCAGCGCCCGTCGTATGTCTGGTGGAATTTCCCTGTAAGCGACTACTGCCGCGACCACCTGCTGATGGGACCGTCTTACGGGCTCGATCCGAATGCGGCACATGCCATGTCGGGTTTCGTCGCCAACCCGATGGAACGGGCGGAAGCTTCCAAAGTAGCCCTTTACGGAGTTGCCGATTATGCCTGGAACATGAAAGCCTATAACCCTGAAAGCGACTTCGTAGAAGCCTGCCGTTATGTTTTGCCGGAAGCACCGGAAGCATTCCGGACGTTCTGCGAGAACAACTGTGATCCCGGGCCAAACGGACACCGTTACCGCCGCGACGAATCCATCCGCTATGCCGAATCTGCCGAAGCATTCCTCCATGACTTCCGCCAGCACAACTATAATGCAGATGCCGCTGACCGGATGAACCGACTTCGCCGAGATCACAGCCGCCCCTGCCGCCATCGAGACAAGCCGCAACAAGGCGCTGATAGACGAAATCAAACCGTGGCTGATGCAGTTCCACCTGTTAGGGAAAGCCGGACAAAAGGCTATCCGCACTGCCGAAACCGGACAAGGCGAGGATCGTGCCGCCACCTGGCAATCGTATCTGTCGCTCACCTCGTTGCTCGACAGCATGCGCACGATCGACCAGACCTACAATCAGAATCCGTATCAGAAAGGCGTGAAAGTCGGCTCACGAGTCCTGACCCCGTTCGTACAGGAGATACATTCAGGTGTCGGAAGCAACCTGCTGTTTGCAGACCAGACAGATGCTGCCACCCAGATGAGTAAGGCCTCTATCCTGACGGATATCGAACAATTGAAATATCAGCCGTTGAAGGAAGGCAAAGACCAGATCGGATACAACCGCCTGAACGAAGTACTGCGTATCGAGCCGGGACAGTCCTTCGGCCTTACCTGGGAATTGCAGAAAGAGGCCACCTCCTTCAACTTCAGCCTGCCGAAAAGCGAAAACAGCGGACGGGTATTCGAATGGTCCGCCGACGGCAGACAATGGACGACTATCGCCGACATCCCCGCCGACCAAGCCCGCTTCAAATTGGAAAAGCTCGCTCCCAGAGCACGCTATATCCGTATGCGTAATGCAACTGACAAGCAGATGCAAATCTACCTGTACGAATTTGCCGTGACAACGAAAGAAGATACCTCCATCGACCCCGTCCGCCTGATGTATGACAAGAACCTGGAATCTGTCAACACATTGACCGCAAGTTCACGCATCACGATTGATAAGGAAAAGGAGGGTTCGCTCGAACTGTACTTGTCCGGCTCCCCTTGCAGCCAAGTTGTGGTAGAAGGCGCACCGTTGAAAGGGAAAGTGAAACAAGTGCTTTACTCCGGCCCGGCAAATTATATCAAGCTGAAAAAAGAAGCCTTGGAGAGTGTAAAGGCATTAGAACTATATAACGCAGGATCATCCCCTGTCAACATCCACGAGATCAATTGACAAAGAACAACGGACAATTGACAATCAAACTGCAAAAACATTTAATTGTCAATTGTCCATTCTCAATTGTCAATCGTTCAATCCATCGGATACCGCACCCCCCATTCGGAGCGAAGATCATCCAGCATCTGCATGATGTGCAAAGTTTCCGCATGCGGCATACAAGGCGTTTCGATCTTTCCCTCACGGATCGCGTCGATGGAAGCCTGCACCTGATACTCGAAACCCGTTATCTGTGGCGGACAGGTATAGCGAGCCACTTCCTCATGATTGACCGAATAGACGACTGCCAACTGCGGGTTGTTGATATTATCGACGATTATATATCCTTTATCCCCCGAAATAACTCCCTGACGATCGTTCGCACAGAAAGCGGTCATTTGTAAAACAGCCATCCGATGATTCCGATACACAAAAGTAATGCTGCTCTGCAAATCCACTCCCGTCTCCCCTTTCACGCAGGCAGAAGTAATCCCCGTAATTTCCGAGCCGAAAAGCATCCTTGCAAAGTTGATCGGATAAACGCCGATATCCAGCAAAGCACCGCCACAAAGTTCCGGTTTGGCGATGCGCTCCTTCTCGGCAATCGGATATCCGATATTGGCCGTCAGCATCATCACGCGTCCGATCGTCCCGCCGTCAACCAGTTCGCGGAGCGTCTCGGAGAAAGGCATATAACGTGTCCAAATCGCCTCAGTCAGGAAAACCTGTTTTTCTTTCGACAGGCGTATCAACGTCTCCGCCTGCTCTGCATTGGCGGTAAATGCTTTTTCACATAAGACCGGCTTACCCTTTTCGAGGCACATCCGCGCCTGCTCAAAATGATGGGAATGCGGGGTGGCGATATAAATCAACTGTACTTCGGGATCATCTGCCAAATCCTCGTATGATCCGTAAGCCCGCGTAAAGCCCCATTCACAGGCAAACCCTTCGGCATTTTCCTGGTTACGGGAAGCGACTGCATACGGTTCAACCCCTTCCATATCGCGCAACGTATGCGCCATTTTGCGGGCGATATGCCCAGCTCCTATAATTCCGACTTTAAAACGTTCCATTAGCTGTCATTTTTTATCGGGTAAATATACAATAAAAATTCCATGCCCATGAAACTTTTACTTCACAAGCATGGAATTCAAAAGTGATCCGCACTATATCCTACTCCATAATCACCACCACCGGATTATCCTCCTCACCCACCTTTTTCAAGGCGGCCACTTCGGCAGGGATATCCGTTTCACCGGTGTTATCCTCGAACCAGGAGACGACTTCTTCCGAAGGGAGAATGGCAGCAAATTCGCCCGAAGCGGAGACAGATACAGGCTGTAAGGGAAGGAAGCCATTCGTATCGTCGGTTATCTTGTCATCGAGAGGAGAAACCCTGACGGTTCCGTCCGCCTTCCGGTAAAGGGCATTATAAGTCTTCTGTTTGTCGTTATAGACATTCGTCATAAAACGGAAAAGGATCACATCTTCGTTTTCCATGAACTTTGTCGGGTAGATAGCATCTTTCTTATCCTCGAAACGCTCGTTGTAAGACCAACTGTAGACACCTAAATCCAGCACGCGCACAGGTTGCAGCTCTTTCGCTGCCGACACCCGATAGATCGTATCATTATAAGACTGGCGGAAATAAAGATCCTTGCCCGCATGCCAGAAACAACTGTTGCCAAGCGGATAAATGGCAGACCTGCCATCCTTATATTTTATGAACGCCAAACCATCTCCCCCATCTTTCAAGACCGAGATGGAAACAATATCGTCCGGAGTGATCGCCTTGTCTCCTTCCTGCCCGACCGGTAACGATTCCACACGGACAATCTCATCTCCACGGAACAGAGCGATACGGGCCGGCAAACTGTCGGTAGCCGAATAATAACCAGCGATAAGATCCGCATCCAGATAGTCGAACACTCCCATTGCCGGAAACTCATCGGCGGAAATCGAAGGAGTCCAGATATGGTCGAATCGACCGTCCGCCCCGTAAACAACGATTTCATTTTTCCAGCCATGGAAACTTAATTGGCCGGTATACGGGTTCTGCCATCCCCCGTGGACATCCGAATAGCCTTCAGGATCTTCCCCCACATGCCCGACCGAACGGATAAAGCGACCCGTTTTTTTGTCGAATAGCTGGCAGCGGTCCCGACCGGATGTCACAACAATCCAATCATTCAGGATAGTTGCATACGCTCCCTGCCCCACCAGGCAACTATCGGTCGTTTCCAAGGCGACATAGCGTATTTTCTTGAAACAGTCGGAAGTCTTCAACTCTGTCTGATTCTCAAAAGCAACTCCCAAAGGAATCGTTTCGAGTTTTGCCTCCTTTGTTTCCCCTCCGCCACTGCAAGCAGCAAGAAAAAGACATGCCACTGCCACAAACACATGATTTTTCATACGATTTTCATTTTACTTTAGAAGAGGCTTTTTTCGTTGTGATCAGGATCACGCCTCCGACTGCTTTTTTTCCGTACATTTCGATGGCGCTCTTATCTTTCATTATCGATATCGATTCGATTTCGTTTGGATCGACCTTGTCCAGTCCACCCGTATATTCGACACCGTCAATCATGACAAGCGGGTCCGGCTTGGCATACCGGACACCTTCGGCAGGACGCATATTCGATTTAAATTCCAGAGGACGCAAGAGAGGCTTGTCTTTCTCTGCTTGCGACATCTTTTTGTCCTGTCGGGATGTGAGGACTTCGGCAAACTCCACTTCGGAGATATTTTCCAACCGACGGGAGATTTCAGGGCGGGCGAACGCAGCAACGGCAACGGCTGCAAGAGGAAGCACATAAAGGAACTTCAAGCGAGCCCAGGGGTTCGATTTTTGTTTTAACATCATAGTAATCCGCTTTTTAAGTTTACTGTGGTCGAAACTGTTGGCCATAGAGGTAAAACGCTGTGCTCCGACCGCTTTCTTTATTAATAACAATTGATAATGCTTTGCATCCACGCCATGTGCGATCACACTCTCGTCCGCCTCATATTCATGCACGTTCTGCAGTTCCTGCTTGAGCAGCCAAACAGCGGGATTGAACCAATGCAGGACGACACAACATCCGGCAAACCACATATCCAATGAATGGCAAGCTCTGATATGCGCCTGTTCATGCGCCAAGATTTCAGCTCCGCTCTCTTCCATATCAATGCGGGAGATAACAATATATTTCATCCAGCTAAAAGGAGGAATCGTCCGGTCGGTGACAACAAGCCTCGTCCCGTCCTCCAATACGGCCCGCTCGCCCGAACGGATCAGACGCACGATCTGGCAGACGGAATAGAGGAACCGTCCTGCAAAAAAGAGGCATCCGCCGGCGTAGATCATAAACAAGGCCGCCAACCAAGACGGAAAGCGACTCTCTTCTTCCACAGGAGTTCCGCCCATTTGCAAGAACCGTTCGAGTTCCAACGCCGTACGTTGTACGGCGACCGGCTCATCGGCGGCAAGCTGTACAAAAGGAATCGCGATTGAAAAAACTATCACACCAAGAAGAGCCATCCGATTGAAACGGTGGAACGTATCCCGGCTCAAAAGCAGGCGATAGAACAGATAGAACACTGCCAGACAGCAGGTGGATTTTATTATGAATACTAAAAATGCTCCCACGTTGAAAGAATTAAAATTAATAATAATGAATCCCCCCCTCTCTTAATCATCAATTGTCGATTGCCTGTTGTCAATTGATTCTATCAGCTCCTTCAGTTCCTCCACCGAAATCTCCTCCTCCTTCACCAGCGAAGAGATAACACCGAGGTAGGAATTGTTGAAATACTTGGCAATGACGTTTTTCAACGTGCTCCGGCTATAATCGGCTTCTGTCACCGCAGCATAATATTGGTAGGTATTGCCAAACGTATGATGTGCCAGAAAACCTTTCTCCTCCAATCCGCGTACGATCGTGGAAAGGGTGTTGAAATGCGGCCTCGGCTCATCGTAAAACTCAAGCAGTTGTTTGACGAACAAAGGGCCTTTCGTCCAGAAATAGCCCATGATTTCTTCTTCTCTTGCAGTCAGTCGTTTCATGATATCTTGTTTGTTCGGGACAAATATAACTAAAAAAAATAGTTTGCAAACTATTTCAATTAGTTTATGAACTATTTTTTTTAGTGGAACAGGAGTTGTAAAAAGTAAAAAATCCTGTCCGAAGTTCGGACAGAACTTCAAGAGTCCTAAAAACGCTGTCCGATCTCCGGATCGCATTTCAAAAACACCAAAAGTCCGGTCCGGGCTTCGGACAAAACCTCGAAAATCCTCAAGATGCCATCCGAGCTTCGGATCATATCACAAGAAGATTTGAAGTCCTTGCCGAAATCCGGAACGTATTTTTCGAGTATTTCAAATCATTTCCGAAATAAATGAGATTATTTGATAGACTGTGAAAATTAATGACTATCTTTCGAATCAATTAATTACAATCAATAATAGAACAACATGAAAAAAATTATCCGGATTCTAAATCTAGACATTCATTCCCTGAATAATGCCGAATACAAAAACTTCATGGAGCGCTTCTTCAAACTGATCCCGCTCAAGGCTGTATCAGGAGAGGGAGACCGCCCCAGTGAACTCCGCCTCTTGGGCGAAGAAGAAAACATGACATCGGATTTCGTAGGGATCAGCGATGAGGACAAGGCGACATTCAATGCCGACATGCTTCTCCTGACAGATGTCGTCAACCAGTCGCGCACGAACGACAACACGGCTCTGCTGCTCAATCTCGACAAGCGTCGCGATCCGTTGGTTTCATTCATCATCAACACGACCTCCATCGGACGTAAAAGTTCGAATCCTGCATATGCACAAGCATGCATCAGCTTGTATAATATCTTGAAACCGTATCGCGGCATACAAAACATTCCGATGCAACAGGAAACCGCACAGATCAAAGGCATGCTCTACGATCTCGACAAACCGGAAAACAAACAGAAGATAACGCTTCTGCATCTCGACGACACCGTCTCCGAGTTGCGCAACGTAAATGACGAATTCGACGCATTGTCCAGCGACAGAACCAACGAACGGGCGATCAATGCAGTCGGGACGGCGAAGGAAATACGCCACCGCCTCAACTCGCAATACGACTATATCACTACCACCATCTTTGCCCACAGCATTGCGGTCCCGTCGGACGAGGCAACGCTTTTCATCACGCAACTCAACCAGCTGATCGATGAAACCCGCACCGCCTACAACCTGCGCAAAGGTATCACCGCATCCAATAAGAACAAAGGGCAGGGCGGCAATGACGAACGTCCGGGCGAACTTTAAGCCCTCTCATCCCTTCTGCAACAGATAACCCATCAAGCACGAACCGACATGGTTTACAACAATAACCCATGTCGATCCGTGCTTATTTTCACCCTTTTCATACGCCTCCGAAGGACTATTTCATGATAAGAATTATTAAAATACTTATTGATAACATTTTTTAATAGGCACTGAACATTTCCCTTTTTCCGAGCTGTTTACCTCCACACCACCTCCCCATCCATCCCTGGAATAACATCGGAGGACAGACCAATCTCATCCAATTGCAAATCCAAGGGGGACGAAAAATAAAATCGTAATTCTCTATAATAATCAAGCAGAACTTTTGCATCGGAAAAACACCAGCTTCCGCTACACTCCCGCTCCCCTTTGCCGCAATCGCCACTACACACCTCCCCCCCTGCCGCAGAACTTTTTAAGTTAAGAAACGGATTAATCCGCATTTCCTTCCGGCTCCCAGAGTCGTAAACAAATCAAAACAGCTCTTGGTTATTGAATGCAAAATCGTATCTTTCAGTCACAAATCCCGAACATCTCATTGAAAAGGCGATCAGGTATGGAGGTAAAAACCAATTCATCGGAGTAGGAATCTAGACATTATTATTGCTATAGGGAATTGGAAATTACAAATTCACGCCCTTATTAAATTCTCAAAACCTGTGAAGAAATAGGAGCTTTTTTAATGAAATGAATCGGGTTTTTCATATATGTTTTCTATCTTTGTCGTGGTAATTGGACCTTGAAGCGTCAAGGAAACATTATTTTATGATTTATATAAAAAGCGTTTTGGTTTATCCTTAAGTAGAAATCTAGACAATTTCAAGCCATAGAAGGGTTATAAACAAAAATGCTCATGTTTCGATTATATACCCAATGTATATAGCATAAGGGCGTGAGCAAACTGTTGTATAGTACTGCATGGCGGGTTGTCTAGAACCTCTACTTAAGTCCGAACAACAGTCCTCACGCTTTTTCATTTTATAATACGCCCGATTTCGGAGGACAACCGGACAATTTAACAAAAATGCCTATGAATTAATAAGACAATATTTTTTCCACAATAAGCGATTTTAGTATTATCCCTAAGTAGAAATCTAGACAATTTCAAGCCATCCGGGAGAAGTAGCTAAACAATGAGTTCCTTACGTTTTATCGTATCTGTAAAGCGTGGGCTATGTTTATACTTATCAGGATTAGCGATAGTATTAAAGACAACAGTCCCGCGCTTTTTCATCTTAGACAAATCCGCCCGGGGACAGGGTACGGAAAGAAAAACAATAACGATAAAACAAACTATTATATGACTACAAAAAGAGCTCTAATCAAGGAATTGGCACAACGGATGGAATGTACGGACGTTGCCGCGAAGAAGTTTCTGAATTCATACATCGAACTAATAACCGAAAAACTTTCAGAAGGTGAAGGGGTGAGCATTCATTATTTTGGCAAACTGGTTCCCCATTACCAGACAGAGCGTCCGGGACGTAACCTCCGTACAGGCGAAGAATGTAAGATACGCGCCCGCACATCAGTAAAATTCAAGGCCAGTGAAATCCTGATTCAAAAGTTGAATACCGGGAAGTAAAATATATAAAGGGGCTGCTTCGACACAGCCCCTTTTCGTATCATCGTTTCGGGATATCCACCGATGTTTCCTGTTCACCCAGCAAGTTGCGGGAGAAATAGTCGACCATACGCCAATAGAAATATTCGTCCATATCTCCGAAACTATGACGTTGCCCCGGAAGAATCAGCATCTCGAAACGCTTATTAGCCCGGATCAAAGCATTCACAACACGGATCGTATTCGCATCATGGACATTATTATCGATATCACCATGTACAAGCATCAAATGACCTTTCAATTGCTTAACAATTTCGGGATTCGTAGCTATTTTATAAACAAAAGTAGTATCTCCTTTTTCCGAAACGACCTCTTTCACGCCATGATGTGTCTCGCTCCACCAACGGTTATAAATCCGGTTGTCGTGGTTCCCGGCACAGGATACCGCAGCTTTATAAAAATCGGGATATTGACAAATTGCAGCTGTAGACATAAAGCCACCTCCCGAATGACCGTGTATGCCGACTCTGTCGATATCTATAAACTTATGGCGGGCAGCCAATTGTTCGACGGCTACTTTATGATCGGCCAAAGGATAATCACGCATATTCCCATAACCATAATTATGATACCATTTGGAGCGGGAAGGATGTCCACCCCGCTGTCCTACCGCAATCACAATGAATCCGGCCTGAGCCAAACGATCCGTCCGTACACTCATCCGGGTAAAAGGGTAATATACAGCTTCAACCTGGGGGCCCGGATAAACATAATCGATAATGGGATATACCTTGGTCGAATCGAAATCGTAAGGTTTATACATCACCCCGTATAAATCCGTCACCCCATCGGCAGCCTTGACGACAAAAGGTTCCGGAAACCGATAACCGGCCGCTTTCAATTGCGAAAAATCACTCTCCTGGATAGTCATCACTTTATTCCCCTCCCGGTCTAACAGATCGGCACAAGGAATCGTATTCACCCTCGAATAATTATCCACAACGAAACGGGCATCGTCATCTATTTTTACTTTATGAAAATACTCCCCTTTTGTAATCCGTTTCAGTCCACTACCATTTACATTCACTTTATACAGCTGTTCATAATACGGATTTTCTCCCTCTTCCTTACCATTCCCCACAAAATAGATCGTCCGTGTAGCTTCATCCACTTTCAGCACCTGCTCCACATGCCAGGGGCCTTTCGTGATCCGGTTTTTAAGATTTCCCTGATCATCGTATAAATATAAATGAGCCCATCCGTCACGTTCACTCCAATGAATCAACTCCTTACCCTTATTCAAGACAGCCAAAGGCCGCGTTTCCTGATAAGTATTCATCCGCTCCTGAATAATCGGCACAATCGAATCCTGCCCGATCGTATAAGAGCAGATATCAATACGATGAAGGTCCCGGCTACTACGAACCAGAAAAAAACGGTCGTTATCTCCCAGCCAAACCGGTGATACATACTCCATGTCCCGCTGTTTCTGTTCTGCAGGTTTATAGGATAAACTCAAATTTTGATTTTTAAACGCCGCTACTTTTATTTCCTTACGAACATTATTCTGCATATCGAATACATAAAGATGCTCCTCAGGGGCTTCCATCTCTCCAGGCATCTGATATTTATAAGTTTCCAACGTAGGACGTGGCTGAGCGATAGAATTGATCACCCACAATTCCTTTACTGCCCGGTCGTCGGATACCGTTACCGCAAAGTGTCTGGAATCGGGAGACCAACATCCCGATACCCGCCGGCGTTTACCGTTGCAAAGCGTATCGGTATTCAACATACTGTAAGGAATGCCATAACCGAAATCCTTCACTCCATCCTGTGTCAATTGAATCTCGAGAATCGTACTGTCCTTCTCGTTTTTCCGGGCTTTCTCATAATCTTCCCGACTCATCCGGAAAAGGTTACAATCCTTAGCATATACCACCGTCTGGCCATCGGGAGAAAAATTTCCCCATCCCAATTTTTTCGGTTCCTTTTCCTGCCCTTTCAGATGAGTAAGTTTACGGGAAGGATAATCATAAGAGAAATAAAAGACTTCTTTTTCTCCTTTCTTCTTGTCTTTCTCCTCTTTTCTCGGTTTCACTTCTTGCGAAGATTCCACCTCAAAAGTAAACGTCCGGCCGTCTTCCTTTGCCTTGAGATTACGTATCGGCAGATGGCGGGCCTCGAAAGGATCACGAACGATCTCCGTCAGCTGAGCAGCCAGTTCATCCCGGTCGAACAGCAGATTCTTTGTACGCGCAACCGGATCGACCACATACCAAAAAGTTCCTTCACTCGTTTTATACTCGAACCAGAAACAATTTCCTTTTTGAAACCAATGCGGATCGACCAAAGTAGAAAACAACATGTTCTTCAGCTTATCTCCGGTAAACTTTTCTGCCTGCAAATATTCAGGCAACCTCTCTTGCGAAAATACCTTACCGGCACAACAAAGGCCGATAAATAAAAAAATAATAATCCGATTTTTTTTCATATAATAACCATTTCAACGTTGTGTACAAAAATACACATTTTCGTAAAAAGTAATCCGCAAAAGACAAGGAGTAATAAATAATCCGTTATCAAATCGTATTTATTAAAAATAAATACAAACGTTTTG
>ENA-ORTW01000871-ORTW01000871.1-human-gut-metagenome-genome-assembly--contig:-NODE-871-length-35395-cov-3.836474_pt1 | contig 35395 bp, 37 predicted proteins | sample MGYA00242072_ERZ509193 | MGnify/ENA primary metagenome ERZ509193 (study PRJEB26280, sample SAMEA2338813) | human gut metagenome | biome: human gut; feature: human-associated habitat; material: faeces... | reverse complement strand
TTTATCAGTCCAAAGCGATCCCTGTGGGCAGCAAGATCGAACGTGCTGCCCTTGACGTGGAGCTTCCGGCTGGCAGCTATGAATGCACAGCGATGTTCCACAATCTCGACCCCGAAACCGGCGATATTATTGGCACGGCCGGGGCCATCATCACCATCACTATCAAAAATTAGATTTATAAGGAGTAAATACCATGAAAAACTTTAAGAAGATTGTTTCCCTCGTTCTCACTGTCTGCCTGATGGCAAGCCTCGCAATCGGCGCTTCTGCGGCCAATACCGTTGACGCTTCGGGCGGCACAGGCACGTCTTCCGTTACTCTGTCCTCGACTGCCGATGGCAGCATCGGCGGCGACCCGGCAGCTACTAAGATGAGCGTCACCGTCCCGACCGTCCTCCCGGTTGCTGTCGGTGTCGACGGCACCGTTTCCACCGCTTCCGACGCAAAAATCACCAACAACTCGTTCGGCGCAGTTAAGGTCAACTCCGTAAGCATTGAAGCGGCGCAGGGTTGGAACCTGACCGCGTTCGGCGACAAGGCTACGCTTGCCAAGGAAAAGGTTGACAGCAACAAGTTCGGTTTCTCCATCTCCCTCGGCAAAGGCGCTGCGCAGGTCACCGATAACAAGAACGCTTCCAAGCAGACGCTTCTGGAGGCTGCTGTTGAAGGCTGCTACATGAGCGGCGTGGGTGACACTTCTGCCAACTCTATCGGCATCACTTACGATGCCATCGTTACGCCCGTCAGTGAAGCAGTTGTCAATGCTTCTGTCGCGTCCGTGCTCTTTGTTATCGCGTGGGACGCAGTCTAATCTATTCACTATTGCAAAGGGGAACGCCAAAAGCGTTCCCCTTACCTGATTCAAGGAGGTATTCAAGTGCAGAAAAAACGAATCCTCGCATTATTCCTCGCGGCGGTATCCTGCTTATCGCTGGCAGTTTCCGCGTCGGCGGCAGGCGCAACCACCCGCAAGGCCGCAGATTTCAAGGACTATGACCGTACCGCATGGTATGCCGAAGCGGTCAGTGCCGCCGTGGATAACGGCCTGCTTTATGGAAAATCCAGCACCATTATCGACCCCAACGGCGACATGACCCGTGCGGAGATGGCAGCAATCATCAACCGCTCGTTCGGGTGTTATAAAACAGCGGACATTTCCAAGTACACGGATGTGTCCAAATCCAAATGGTACTACGACGATGTTGCAATGTCCGTGCAGATGGGTACTTATAACGGGCGTAGCAACTCGACAATGGCCCCGGACGCGCCGATTTCACGACAAGAGGCTATGACCGTTGTGGCCCGCGCGCTGGAGCTGGACTACGATTCGTATTCCAAAACGGATTTGTCCGCGTTCTCTGACCGCAGCGACATTTCAAGTTGGGCATTGCCCTATGTGCGCGCGATGGTGGGCGCAGATTATATTCACGGTCGTGGGAAGATTCTCGCGCCGCTGGAGAACATCACCAGGTCAGAATTTGCGCAGATTTTTTTCAACATCATCGGCACTTATATCACTGCCAAAGGAACCTATGACAAGGATATTCAGGGCAGCGCCTTGATTCGCGCCGACGATGTAACGCTCCAGAACATGACCGTGGACGGCGATCTCATCATCGGCTGCGGCGCGGCGGATGGAAAGATCACGCTCGATAACGTGACCGTCAAGGGCAGATTGCTTGTCTGGGGCGGCGGTACAAAAGCCATTTACTGCAATAATGGGACGAATATGCCCGCCGTTGTAGTAGCCCGCGTAGACGATGCGGTCAAAGTCATTTATGACCGGGACAGTACGCTGGCTGTGATCGACACGATCAAGGTTCGCATTACGGAACGTGCGAAGCAGCACAAGGAAACGGAAGTCATTTTTTACGACGTTTCCGGACTGCGTGAAGCGCAAAAGCAGCTCAATGCCATCGTCGCGGACAATCAGATTGATATTACTGCTCCTGCTCATTTATATGCTTTGGTCGGAGAATCCAGCGTAAAAGCTGAGTTTACCAACGGCAGCAAGAACGATACCTACAAGGTAGAGATTCGCCGCAACAAAGACAACGCTCTGATTGCAGATGCTTTCGAGCTTGCCGCAGGAAAATCTGTCTCGACATTGACGCTTCTGGAAGCACCGGAGTTTGGGAATGTGGATTGCACCGTAACGATCACGGCATTCCGCGACGGCAAGCAGATCGGCACATTGCGCACCGAGTTAACGCTCCATGCCGCGTTCCTCTGGCCGAAGGAGGTGCAGTGATGGATAAGAAGAAACTTATCACTTTTCTGCTGGCACTGACAATGATCCTGTCACTGAGCGTAGGTGTCTCGGCGGCAGAAACTACTGAGGCCCGTGTGCCGGTGACGCTCACCGTAGTCAATACGGTTTCCCCGATTTCGTGTACAGTTCCCGCTTGCCTACCCGTATCACTGGTAGACGGCTACGTTGTAACAGCCAATAATGCCATGATTACCAACACCGGTAAAACCGGCGCAATTCTCGTGACCAAGGTGGATGTACAGGCTGGCACGTTTGAGGTTGGAAGCTACGACGATTTCGCTGCGAGTAAGAACAGCATTGCGCTGAACATCAATGGCTGCCCGACAAGAGGCGCAGGTAGCCTGACGCTCGTGGATGGTGCATTTCCGTCTATCAAAGCTGAGAAGTCGCTGGCGATTCGCTACAAAGCGAAGGTGTCTGCCAGTGAAGCTGTCACGAACGCCAATGCCGCAACGATTGTGTTTACCATCGCTGCCGTAACAGATAAGGAGGCTGCATAATGAAGAATTTTAAGAAATTCACCGCATTTGTGCTGGCTCTGTGTATGCTGTTTTCCCTGTCCGTGGCCGCATTTGCAGCGGAAGCGGACGTGCATACGGTCTATGACAGTGCTCCCGGCGAAGAAATCGCAACGCAGTCTGAGACGGCTACTTCCGGCACAATCCCCGACAGCAAGATCAGGTGGGAGCTGAATGAGCACAACTGGCTGATGATCTCAGGTTCCGGCGATTGTGATCCTTTCACAAGCAAGGACGATCAGCCGTGGGCGGCTGTCCGGGATCAGATCACGCAGGCATGGTTTGATGATATGGATGCATTGCATATCACTGACCTTGCGTACTGGTTTGAAGACTGCGTCAATCTGACCACGGCTGAGATCCCCGGTACCACACCGGTCATTGGCCGCCATGCGTTCTACAACTGCCCGAAGCTGTCTACGCTCACGATTTATTATGGCGAGGACATTCTGGAATCCATTGGCGAAGATGCGTTCTGGCGCGAGACGGACAGTGGGGATACCCTTTATATCGGCTACCTGATCGGCTACCCCAAATCGTCCGTGCCGTTCCATGATTACGATTGGAGCAGTTCCAACCGAAATGAGCGTTACTTTTATGACCTTTATGGTTCCAATTCTGGCGGAACTATGAGCGCATCAGATGTTTCTTTGACCTCCACCGGCTCGATTATCGGTAACTGCCCAAGCTGTGGGAAATATTCATTCCAAGGCGTGTACGTTGAAGTCGCACATTCGTCACGCGGCCACGCAAATTACAACGAATGCAATGCGTGCCATTATGTCCAATATTTAGGAACATACACAACCAAGAGCCATGGCTCCGGAGCTTACGGATCAGGCACTTGCCCGGACTGCGGCAGCCATACATGGGTGCTTCAAAGCCAGCAGTCTTCTACTTGCACCAGCAACGGATACCGTAATTATAGCTGTGCTTGCGGGCAGACCAAGAGTGAGACGATCTATTCCAGCGGCCATAGTTACAGTTATGGAAGCTGGGAGCAGTATTCGTCCAGCCAGCACCGGCGCACTGGTTCCTGCCGAAACTGCGGTGCAACGGACTACGACTACGCTTCGCACAGCATGAGTTATGGGGCGTGGAGCAATTATTCGGACAGTCAACACAGCCGAACGACTTCCTGCCGTACCTGTGGATATAGTACTACGGACTACGGTTCGCATTCCTACTCTACCGGCGCATGGAGCAAATATTCTGATACGCAGCATCGAAGAAGCAAGACTTGTTCCGGCTGCGGCGCGTCCACTTATGACTATGCGAATCACAGCTATTCCTACGGTTCATGGGTGACGGACAGCGAAACGCAGCACAAACGTACCAAAACGTGCTCAGCTTGCGGAGATTCTGGTTACGAGTATGCCGACCATGTGGATACCGATGGCGACGGCAAATGCGACGATTGCGGGGCTACTGTTTCGCTGACGGTTACATGGGATGCAGGTGCGAATGGCGGTTTGATCGACGGGAAGGCAACATACAGCGAAACCGTCCAGCCGAATAGCAAGCCGACGATCCCTGCATCGCTCCCGGTCAAAAAGGGACACAGCTTTAAGGGCTGGTACACGGCCAAAACAGGCGGCAAGCTCTACAATACCGTCACTTCGATCACGGCCAGCACAACATTTTACGCGCAGTTTGAAGCAAACAAATACGTCGTGATATGGGATCTTGGAACCGGTCAGAGTGAAACGACCGAGCAGACTTACGGTGAAAAGCTGCTGCTGCCCAAGGACCCGGAACGCAAAAATGCAGAATTTTTAGGCTGGTTCACCGAAGCGACCGGCGGTACACAAGTAACGGCGAATGACACTTTCACGGAAACCGCAGATAAAACGTATTACGCCCACTGGGAGATCACCGAGGTTTTCTCGGTCACTGTTCCGGTCACATTGCCCCTCGTTGTCGATGAAAGCGGCGAGGTTCACACGGGCAGCGCGGAGATCATCAATGCTTCTACCGGCACAGTTGTTGTATCTTCGGTTAGCATCAGCACGAAGAATGGCTGGCAGCTCGTTCCCTACACGACTGACATGGCGCATGAGAAGGTTGACGCGAAGCTCCTCGGTTTCAAGATCAATGATGCGCAGACCAACAAAACTGGTGATACAGAGATATTCTCCCTGACTTCCCCGTGGGAAATTGCGGAGAACAGCCGGTTGCCACTCTCCTACGATGCCGTTGTCAGCGCCGTATCCAAAGCAGTCACTGAGCAGGAAGTTCTCTCCATTGTCTTTGTTCTGGAATGGGGCGGTGAATGATCAAAAAACCTGAGAACGGGTTTCCGTTCTCAGGTTTATGCTTCGATTCTGCTGTGCGCAGCCTGCCAGGATAGGGCTTGCTCTAATTCATAGGCGATCTGTTCTTCCTCGGTTGCTTTGCGCACCGTCATACACCCGCATTCCGGGCACTGCTGCGGCATGAAGCGGTCAAAGCCCCAAAAGGTTTGCTCACAGGTATTACATGCGTAGAGCATGGCGTTCACTCCTTTATATTTTTAGTTTATCGCTCAAATGTGAACATTTCAACGCCGGGGGCTGCTCAGTCTTCGGTACATCCATTTTTGGAGGAATCAATGAAAAAGCTATATCGTTTTTATACACTCTGCCTGCTGCTTTTGCTGTGCGTCAGCCTGTTTTGTGTGCAGGCGTTTGCCGTCGAGGATATGTGGACGGCGGCAAACCGTATCATCGTGGACGTTTACAACAAGATCGCAGGCATCAGTACCGTGCTGGCCGGCCTGATGTCCGCCGTCGCGGTCGTCGGTGCAAAGCTGTCCAATAATCAGCACAAGGTCGATCAGGCGTGGGACTGGCTGCGCCGCATCTGGATCGCGTGGGCGGTCATCAACGGCATCGGCGCGTTCATCGCCTATGTTGCGCCGCTGTTTCAGGGCCTTGCAACGATCCAGAGTTAAAAAGTCAGGACAGAATCATCTGGCGCGGAACGGAGGTGACGGTGCTTGCTGGAACTGCTCTTTCAGGGCTTTATCGAATGGATCTATGGCCTGATCCTGGAATGCTGGGAGTATTTCGCGTCCGTGCTGTTTGATCTCATGAGTCTGGATTTTGCGTATCTGCGGGAGCACATGCCCGTCATTGATACCATCCGCCAGATCATGCTGGGCGTCGGCTGGGCGCTGCTCATCGGCAATCTCGTCTTTCAGGCAACGCGCGGCATGGCAGCGGGACTCGGCTTCGACGCGGAGGACCCGAAGCTGCTTTTTACACGGACGTTTGCCTTTTCGTTTCTGCTGGTGGCAAGCCCGCAGATCTGCGAGCTGGGGCTGAACATGACCTCAACTGTCATCGAGCTTCTGCAAATGCCGGACGCCGTGGATATTACATTTGCGGATGAAGCCTCCTTCGGCGGTCTGACCGGTTCTTGGCTGCTTGTCGTGATTTGCGGCATCATCGTCATGTTTCAGACGTTCAAACTCATTATGGAAATGGCAGAGCGGTATTTTATCCTCGCCGTGCTGACGATCACCTCACCCCTCGCCTTTGGTATGGGCGGAAGCCGGAATACGTCGGACATTTTTAATGGCTGGTGCCGGATGTTCGGCTCCATGTGTTTGCTCATGGCGACGAACGTGATGTTCGTCAAGATGCTTTTATCTGTGCTGTCGTACTATCCGAGCGGCCTTGACGTGCTGCCATGGATGGTGCTGGTCATTACCATCGTCAAGGTGGCGAAAAAAGCGGACAGCATCCTTGCACGGATCGGCCTGAATCCTGCCATGACGGGCGATCCATTAGGCCGCGGCTTCCCCGGTGCAATGACGATGATGGTCGTTCGCTCAATGGTGTCCAATGCAGCGCATACCATCGGCAGGAACGGCAATCAGCCGCGCAGCGGCAGCGGAAATTCCAAGCCGAATGCACCGACCGGACCGCGCTCTGGCGGCTCTGGCAGCGCTTCCAATGTCAATGCGCCCTCGCACGCAAACGGCTATCATCATAGCACGTCTGCGCAGCAAAACAGCGCGAATCCTGCATTCAATCAAGAATCTATTTCGGCTCAGACGGTTGCTGCACAGACGGATACCGTACAATCCGCCGTCGAAAAGATGGTGGGCGCATTCCCTCAAGCCGCGCCTGCTGGCACCGGCAAGCAGCCCAACTCTACGCGCAAAACTGCTGTGCCGCCCGGCACCAGACGTGCGCCGGGCCATGTGGCAGCGCCGACGGCAGGAAAAACAGCGTCCAATGCGCCGTATCATCGTGCGGATACTTCTCAGCCCGTCATGGGCGGCGCGGTCACGCAGAATACGCAGCAGGAACAGGCCGTACATTCCCAGTCGGAATTCCATCCGCGCAGCAGCGCATCGGCACAGAATCATGCTGGCGCGGTTTCGTTCGGTGCGGCAGGAAAAACGGCAGGCCAAAATCCATCGCGCACTACCGTTCAGCCGACCGGTCCCGCAGGAAAGTCGTATCACAGCAGCAACGCACAGGGGCAGACGGTACAGGCCGAGTCTGCACAACAGCGAAGCACCTTTGTGCAGCCGCCTGATACACAACGGGGCGCACCGAATACAGCCGCGCCCAATGCAGCGCCAAACACTCCGGCTTCGCCGCCCAGCACTCCGCGCAGCCCGGCACAGCCTGTCGGCAGCGCAGGAATGCCAAACCATCCGAACAGCAGCCAGGTACGAAATACGCAAGCAGAATCCGTTCAGCAGCGCAGTACCTTTGTGCAAGCTCCAAACATGGCAGGCGCACAGCCAGCAGCAGATCATCCGGCTTCGCCTGCTTCTCCGCGGTTCGGCATGGCAGGAAATCCGTCTGTGCCGCACAGCAGCGTACAGTCAACATCCGTACCAAGCGGTACGGCAGGAAAACAGCCAGATTCTCATTCCGCACCCGCCCGCGATACCGCAGGAACTGGTACGCGGCCGCAGCAATCAGGCGGCCCGCAGAATACGCCAGTCCCCGGTACAGCAGGAACGCAGCGCACGTCCATCGGCGGGCGCTATACCCAGCCCGTGCAGCAGACGACGCGCGTTTCCACGAATGGAAACACCCAGATCACGCAGCAGAACCATGTTTCAGCCCAGCAGTCCGGCGGCACGGTGCAGCCATCCAGCGGAGCCCGCATGGATGGCCGCTCTACAAATCGGGAGCATCCTACACCCACAATGCCGGCATCTCCGGCAGCACCATCTTCCAACCGTGAAACTGGTACGCCTCCGCGCTCGACCGCGCGGCCTGATGCAGCACGTCCGGCAGAACAGCGCGCTTCGCAGCGCCCAATTCCCGCACAAAGCGGCAGCGCAGAAAAGCCGATACCGCAGACTGGCACACAAGCTTCTCCTGTTTCCGCCGCTTCTTCCGAACGGCAGAGCAGAAAACCGGCAGCTATGGGCAGCATGACCGCACCGGCTCCGGTATCGCAGGAATCGCGCGGGCCGCAAAGAAGCCCTGCAGCAGAATCCTCCGCCAAGCGTCCGGTACCGCAGGAACGCAGGGTCGGTACACAGCCGGAGCCGCAGAAGAAGGAGCAGACGCTCTATCATCGCCCCGGTACCGCAGGAATCGCGCCCACGGCAGTTGGGATCAACACGGAAGCAGCATCGGCGGTGCAGAAGCCCGCTGCGGAAAAGACGGTCAAGAAGCCGTTTGTTCCGCTGACCGGCAGAACCCCGGAATCCATTCCGTCGCATCTCGATCTGCATGAAGCCTCGCAGAAGACGACGAAGCGCCCGCAAGAGAACACGCAGGAGGTGGCATCGGATGAATGACCGGAACCGCCGCTCCGCTGCGGAGGTCATGGCGAATGCGGCGCGCGTGGTCAAGGCAGCTGTCAACATCGTGCGGGCAGCGATCGCAGGAGGGCTTCACGGCGCGGCTGCCGCCGCTGCGAAGGAGCTCTTGCCAACGATCATCAAGTTTGCCGTCGGCGTTCTCATTGCCATCATCGTGATCCCAATGTTCGTGATCTCCGCGATGCCAAATATGTTTTTCGGCTACGAAACGTCCGAAAAGGACCCGCAGATCACCATGCGGGAGCAGGCGCTTTCCATCGGCGGCGCGTATCTGTCTATGGAGGACTTTGAAAAAACGCAGCAGGACGCCATCATCACCGGCGAGGCTGCCGCGTATGAGAATCAGGGCGTCACCATCGATGAAATCAGGGTGTCCAGCAAATTCGATGAAGAGGACCTCTGCTGGTACATTGCTATCAACTCTGTCGCCCACAAACAGGATTTGTCCGAAATGAAGCCGGAGGAGGTTCAGTCACTTCTGATCTCCAATCTCAAGCACACGACGCGGCTGGAATCCTCCGGTGCGCAGACTGTCCTCCGCATTATCTTTCAACCGCTCGATAAAGACAAGCTCATGGATGATCTGGGGTTCGATGAGGACGCCAGAACGTGGGCGGGTGCGTTGTTTGAGACGATCTACGAGAGCGGCGCAGTCAATAAATACAAAGATAAATTTGAACCCTATAAGCCCAGCTATGCAGGCGATACCGGCTACACCGGCCCGACCGAGCCCTCGCCCGGCGGCGGAGGCGGCGCGGAAAGCGGCGGCAGTGCCGACAACACCATTGATATCTCCGGTTTTACGAATCCGCGCACAAAAAACAACCATGATCTCGCTGCCTATGCGATGCAGGCGTGGGAGCATGGCTGGGGATATGTGTGGGGCACGTTCGGAAATGTCCTGACGGAATCCATGCTCCAATACAAGCTGGAGCAATACCCGGATATCGGCGCGTCGGAAACATTTATCCGCGAACACTGGCTTGGCCGCCGCACGACGGACTGTGTGGGCCTTCTCAAAGGCTACGGCTGGCTGAATCCCGACACGCTGACCATTGACTACAACACAAACGGAATGCCGGACTATACTGCGGATCAGATGTATGCTTCTGCCAAGGAAAACGGCGCCGAGTACGGCGGTATGGACACGATGCCCGATATCGTTGGACTTGGTCTTTGGAAGCAGGGACACTGGGGCGTCTACGTCGGGAACGGCTATGCCATTGAAGCGATGGGCACACAGTACGGTGTTGTCCGCACGAAGGTCGAGGGGCGCGGCTGGCAGGGCTGGTGCAAAATCCCGTACATACAATATGACGAATAAAGGAGGGCCTATGAAGGTCAGAAAATTCCGCATTCTCCGCCTGCGGCACCATGTCAGCATGGTGGAACTTGGCCGGGCCTGCGGCCTGTCTGCGCAGCGGATCAGCGAGCTGGAACTGAGCGAAAACAAGCCGTCGGCGGAGACTGTACAGAAAATCCAAAGCGGCTTTGAAGCAATCATCGCCCAGCGCGGAGAAAAACTTGATACGCTGCATCAAGAATATATTGCTTGCAAAAACAGTCTGATGGAGCGCGTGGGAGAATACGAATATGAGCTATGAAACCTATCATATCCCCGTAAATTTTACGGACGCGGGCAAGCTGTTCGGCGTGTTTGAGATCCGCAATGCGGTCGAAACCGTGCTGCTGTGCATTCCTATCCTCTTTCTCTGTCTGGCGCTTCTGCCGCTGACGCTCATGCCGAAGATCATCGTCACAATGACGATCCTCGTCCCTGTGGGCGGTTTTGCGCTCATTGGCATCGGCGGCGACAGCCTCACGAGATGGCTCAAGGCGTGGATAAACTGGCGCAAGCACCGGCGCATGATCTTTTACCGCGGGGAGGTGCGTCTATGAGCATGAAGGACGCCATTTTCGGCACGGCCGCGCCGACCAGTCACGGCGGCGCAACCTATCGTGACAGCATTCAGGCATGGCTGCCGGTCAAGAACATCATTGGCGGCGTGGTCATCACGAAGGACAATCGGTTCATCAAAATTCTTGAGGTGCTGCCGGTCAACTTCTATCTGAAATCTCCGGCTGACCAGCAGAATATCATTACATCCTACGCCGCATATCTGAAGATTGCGCCGGACAGTATGAGCTGCGAGGTACGCACACTCCCGCCAGACACAAGCGAGTATGTCGAGCAGATGCGGCAGTTCCAGAAAACCGAAGAAAGCGAAAACTGCCGCGCGGAGATCGAGGACAATATTGAAAAGATCGGCCTCGGCATCGCAAGTGAATCCATCCGGCACCGATTCTTCCTTGTGTTTCAGTATGAAGCCAAAATGCGCGCCAAACGCAACACCGTCAAAGGCATCATTCAGCGTCTGAACGAAGAAGCAGATACCGCGCGGCGCTATCTGGACATCTGCGAGCTGGAAGTCTTAGAACCGCGCTACACAGACGATTTCGTACTAAAGCTCCTGTACGAACTCATCAACAAGGGCACGAGTCTGCGCGTCAAGCTGCCGGAGGGTGTGTTCGATATGACCACGGAAGTGCATGGGGTGTATGGAGAATAAAAAAGAGGAATGGATTTCTCCGTTCCTCCTGAATGGGTAGGATTCAATTCAGACAAAGTCAATTTTTAACTGTTTTCCGAGCCCAGCCGCAATTCTTGCCAGTGTATCGATCGTGGGACTTGCAGAGCCGTTTTCGATCCGGCTGATATTGGACTGCCGGATCCCGGTCTTTTCAGCAAGCTCTTTCTGCGTCATATTACAGGCAAGCCGCGCAGCGATCACCGCGCGAATCGCTTCGTATTCCGGCCGCTGCGCTTCATACTCAGCAGCGAACGCAGGATCTTCCATTTGCTGCGCAAGATACTTTTTGAAATCACTCATGGCGATGACTCCTTTCATAGTCTGCCTTATATTTACGGGCAAGTATCAGCTCTGATTTTGGGGTTTTCGTAGTCTTTTTTACAAATCCATTTGTAATAACGATCGTATGATTGACCACAAAGAAATAAAATAGTCTGGAAATGTCACTCGCAAATTTGATCCTAAGCTCAAACAGACCGTCTTCCAACTGTTTGGAATATGGCTCGCGCAGTTGATTTCCGAACTCCTCTAAAATCGAAAGACTGTGCAAGGCCTTCGCGCGCATCTTTGTATCAAGCGAGTCCAGAAACTCCTCCGCCGGTTTTGTTCCATTCGGTAGTTGATAAAACTCAATTTCAAACATATATGCACCTTTTATCTGCCCACTATTAGTATATTCCTTTTATGATATATTGTCAAGCCGCCATGAACTGAGGCCTTCACCATGCGCTTATAAAAAATGGCAGGAAATTCTTCCTGCCTGCGGTGGCCCAAAGAACTTACGCCCAAGCCAGCTACATCATTAACGCCTCGCACTTGGGATATAGGCGGCGAAACACCTGCTGTGAATCTTTCGATTCACCCATATTATATGCGACATAATGCAAAAAATCAACGCCATACCAAACAATTCCGTTCTGAATTTTCTATGAACAAAAGCAATCATAAACCATTTCAAGGAGTGTGATCCACTTGAAAAAGAACCGCAAAAAGTCTGCTGCCCCGCCGCCCGGCTTGCCGCCGGAGGAGAAGCCGCCAGTCAAGGAGCAGCCGAAGAAGCAGCCGTTTCTCAAGCGTCTGCTGTTCGGCGAAGAAACGCCGGACCTGAGCGAGCTGGAGGCTGGCTCAACAACGATCTTAGACATTCTCTCGCCCACGAGTGTGGACACCAAAAGCCGGGACTACATCGTAGTGGACGGCATTTTTCATGCCTATCTTTACATCACGGGCTACGGGTATTCCACGACCGTCGGCGCAAGCTGGCTGGCTCCGCTGGTCGAGGCTGGCGAGGGCGTCAGCATTTCGTTCCATTTTGACAAGCAATCCAAGGAAAAAATCTTAGCGAAGATCTCCCAGCAGACCATGATGAACCGCAGCCGGATGCGCGACGTTGCAGACACCCGGCAGGACTTTGAGGAACTGGACAGTGCCATCGCGTCCGGTATGTACCTCAAGGATGTGATGAACCGGCAGGGTGAGGATTTTTATTATATGCACACGCTCATTGAGGTCACGGCCAGTGATCCTGAGACACTGGAACACCGTGTCACGGCAGTTGAAAAGCTGTGCGTCTCCGTGGACATGATCGCACGCCGCTGCGAATATAAGCAGGAACAGGCATTTTTGTCCATGTTGCCAATCTTGTATCTTGATCCGGACATTGAACGCAAGTCTCGCCGGAATGCGCTTACCAGCGGTGTTGCTGCGGCATTCCCGTTTGCTTCCTATGAGCTGTCTGACCGCAACGGAATCTTCCTCGGTCTCAATATGTACAACCGCTCGCCGGTGTTCCTGAACCCCTACGACGACTACAAATACACGAACGGAAACATCTGGATCGGCGGCTCGTCCGGTGCGGGCAAGACGTTCACGCTCCAATGTGTCGGCGGACGTTTACGACAACAGGGCAAGCGTGTCATTTACATCATCCCGAAGAAGGGTCATGAGTTTCGTCCGCGCTGCGAACAGCTCGGTGGCCTGTATTTGCGTATGTCGCCATCTTCTCCGGACTGCCCGAATATCATGGCCATCCGCCGCAAATCGCTCGACACCTACGCGGGCCTCAAAGGGCTTGCCTCCCGCGACGATTCCGTGCTGGCGGATAAAATTTCGCGGCTTATCATCTGGTACAGCCTGCAAAAACGCGACCTCAGCGATGAGGATCGGAACTATCTGGACACGTCGCTGGTCGAGTGCTACCGGCGGTACGGCATCACGTTTGACAATGCTTCCGTTCTGAACGAGGACGGGAGTTTTGGCAGGATGCCCATTCTGGCGGACTGGTACGACGTGCTGCAGGAAAGCGCAGATACGCGGCATCTTGCCGTTGTGCTGGCGCGCTATGTGACCGGCTCGGCCTCCGCGATGGGCAGCCGGAATGAAATTGACCTTGATAACAAATACATCGTCATTGACACATCCGGTATGCCCGACGATCTGCTCCTGCCCGGCATCTTCTGGGCGACGGACATCGCGAACGACCTCATTTCTGGCGCAGGTGGACAGCTCTCCGCGCTCATTTCAGACGAGCTATGGTCGCTGGTCGGCGCGAACTCCAACCCACTGGCGGCGGGCTACATTCAGGAAATGGTCAAGACCATCCGCGGCCTCGGCGGTATTGCCATCACATCCACACAAGGTATGCAGGATCTGTTTTCGCTGGACAACGGCAAATATGGCAAAGGCATTCTGGATTCCAGCCGCATCAAGATCGTTATGCAGATGGAGGAACAGGAGGCGCGGCTGATTCAGAACGTCTTGAATCTCTCCGAGGAAGAAGTCCGTCAGATCACACGGTTCCGCCGCGGCGAAGGGCTTCTGTGTATCGGTTATAATCATGTACCCATCGCGTTCTACGCGACGCAGAAAGAATATGACGCGATTACCACATCGCCGACAGATTTGTTAAAGAGAAAGGAACAAGAAGTATGAACGAAGAACGATTTGCAGCAGAAGTGAAAAAGATCCAATCCGTCATTGCCAAAGCCTCGCAGAAAGCAGGCGCTCTGTCCGCACTTTCTGACGGCGGCAAAATGAGCCGTGAGAAATTGCAGCTCACGCTGGAGGAAACCGCGTATTTCTTTGAGGCCGCGACACTCCATCTGCGCGCACTCTGCGAAACGCAGATGCCGGGCATTGGCGGATACGGGCGGCGCGACGGGCTGGAGTTCCAGCTCCCGTCCGGGCACATCGAGATCGCGGGCGCGGGCTGGGTGCATATGCAGATCGACACGCTTCTGCCGCACTGCCGGTATATGCCCGCGACTTGGCTGACGGACACCGTGCGGCAGCTTCTGACCGCGTATATGCAGCACACGAATTTCCGCCTACATTTCAAGCAGATGCTCCTTGTCATTGATGAGCACAGCGACGTGGATGGCCGGCACGTATTCGATCAGGACAACAAGGGCTGGAAAGCCGTGAGCAATGCGCTCAAGGGCTTGGTCATTGATGATGACGACCAGTACCACCTATCCGTCCACATGATGTCCAGCCGCAGCGCGGAGAACGTCTGCCACATCAGTCTGGTGCTGCCGGAATCGGAGGAAGAATTTTTCCGGTTCCATCGAAAAGGGATCGCATACCGGCCTTTGGAGCCATCCGTTGCGCTGTGCCCCTCGACTTCTTTTTGCCTTGTCTGAAGCTCGGAAAAAACCGATGGGTCAAACCGCTTGTAATTCCATGCGTTTTCGTAATTTGAAGCGTCTGGTGGACGGCAAAAACCCGGCATCTACGGCTACCCATCGGTCAAGCAGGCAAAAGTCACGCAGAAGCACCGAAATTGTGGTTGCGCCGGAACCGGCGCAAGCGCAGTTTCGGTGCCTCGCAGGAAAATGGAAACTGCCATGATTTTTACGACCCGCGACCTTGATATCCTGCGCTTTCTCCGCTGGTGCCGCTTTGTGCTGGCGAAAGATCTGACCGGCGTGTTTTCCAAGGGTGAGGTTCAGAACCTTGAAATCCTCCGCCTGATAAAGCTCTATCAGCCCGCGCAAGCCTACACGCTGACCGCCGCCGGGAACCGGCTGCTTGACGCCGCCTTTCCAAAACTCCCCGCAGCGGTTGCCCCAGCTTACAAAGCTGCCGATACGCTGCGCCGCATCCGGCAAGCAAAGCTGATGACCACCGCGTATCAGGCCGGTGTTTCTGTTTTTACGACAGACGTTTCCGCACTATGCGAACAGGCGATGTTTCTTCCCATGATTGCCCGCACCCGCGGCTTCAATCCGTGGGGCAGCACCCGCGTGGCGGCGCTGCTCCATACCGGCGACCTCATGTGCGCGATCCACTGGGTCAGCCCTGGTATCGGCTGCGTCGCGCTGACGGATGAGCTGACAGCTTTTCAGAATCATACGGCGACGATTCCAACGAAACAGCGCACCATGATCTTTGCCGCACCCAGCTATGAGGAGATCCTTGCCGAACTGGATGGTGTACAGGATGACCACAACACGCGCCTGCAATCCTACCGCGAGGTCTACGACTGTCTGAAGCTACCACTGTTTCTGCTGCCCTGCAATGAAACAGGCTGCTTACAGCTCCGCATCCTGGGCATACCCAATTACCGCGAACTTCTGGCGAAAATCATCCTGAAGTCGCACTACGTTCCGCCGCCCGCGGATCGAGCGATGTATGACGCGCTGTATCAGGGCGTCCCATTCGTCATGGCGGCGGATATGGATCTGCGGCGCATTGACGCGGTGGTGGAGGCCGCCCATTCGGACGGCCTTTCCCAAATTGCACTGGCCGCGCTGCCGGAGCAGGTGGAAGCTGTTCTGAACCGCCGTTACCGTGAAACCGGGAAAGCGCGCGTCTTTACCATCACGGAGTCGGCGCTGCGGGAGCTGCTTGGAAGTATCGCGCCATACGCGCCGCCTGACCTGCCATTTTACACATCGGAAGGAAGTGTTCTGGATGTTCCGCCTCTCAAAGCTCCTTGAAAAGCTGGAGGACAAAATAGACGCAAGATTCAAAAGCTGGTACGAAAGAAATAAAACCAAATTGCCTACGCGCGTGCCAGCCGTGATCGTCGGCTGGTATTTTTATGGGATGTTTCTCAATTCCCTGCGGCTCGGAATTGCATCGACCTTCCACACTGGTGAGGATGAGATCAAAAGCATCTGGGTGCTGAACCCGTTCAAGAACTGGGGTGCGGTATTCACCGGCTTTGGAATTGTAACAACGCTGGTGATCGTGCTGATTATCTGTCTCATTACGAAAAAAGGTTATATATGGTTCTCCGGCTACAAATACACGCATGACCCACGCGGCTTTGACATTCTCCCGGACGGTACGCATGGCACATCCGGATTTCTGACGGAGAAAGAGATGCGCGAGTTTCTGGAGCTGTCGCCTGCGGGCAAGACGGAGGGCATGATCCTCGGAAAAGTCAAAAAGCATCCGGACGATCCGGATGCTTACGCACTCTATGCCGCGCACCGGATGGTTGCCGGAGACAACAATAACCTGCTCTGCATCGGTGCGCCGGGCAGCGGCAAGTCCAGAGGCTTTATCATCCCATTCCTTATGGGCTGCGCAAAGCGCGGCGAGTCCGCGTTCATCACGGACGCAAAGGGAGAACTGTTTGAACGTCTTTCCCCGTATTTCAGGCAGCATGGCTTCTATGTGAAAGCTGTGAATTTTCTGGACATGGAGCATTCGGACGGCTGGAACTGCCTGTACGGTCTGGACACCCAGCCGCAGCTCGTGCAGACGGTAGCCAACACGATCGTGCAGAACACGTCGGGGCCGAAGGAAACCAACGACTTCTGGAGCCGGGCAGAGCTGAATCTGCTCATGGCGCTCATTCACTATGTCGTCAATCTGCGCGATGCAAACGGGAATCTTCTCCCCATTGAACAGCGCGGGCTCGGCGATGTGTACCGCATGATCGCGACGGAGAGCATTGATGAAATCAACCGCAGGCTAGCTGCTCTCCCGCCGGAGCATCCAGCCAAGTATCCGCATGGCCTGTTCCTCAAGGCAAAGGAAAACCTCTGGGGCAATATTGTCATTGGTCTCGGCAACCGGCTGGCGGTCTTCCAGAGCCGTCTGGTGGATAAGATCACGCGCAACCATGATGTTGATCTCTTGCTTCCCGGCAAGCGGCCGTGTGTGTACTTTGTCATCATCTCCGCGCAGGACAGCGCGTACCGCTTCCTGTCGTCACTGTTCTTCTCACTGGCGCTGCCGCAGCTTTCAAACTTCGCGCGTCTGCAATGCGCGGGTGGTCGGCTGCCGGTGCTGACGAACTTCTGCCTCGACGAATACTGCAACATCGGCTATCTGGACGGCGTGGCGGACAGCCTGAACAGCATCCGCGGCTTTAATATGTCCGCGCAGATCGTCGTGCAGAGCCTTTCCCAGTGGCAGGAAAAGTATCCGGGCAAGGAGTGGGAAAACCAGCTGGCGACATTCGATCAGACGCTCTACATGGGCTGCAACGACCTGACATCGGCAAAGTACATTTCGGAGAAATGCGGCAAGGTGACGATCTCCGTTCTCAATAACCAGATGCCGATGATGCCGCTGTTTTCGCCGGTATATTCGTCCACGCGCCCCTACTCCCAGACGCGAAGCAACACCCAGCGCGATCTGATGAACCCGGATGAAGTCCTGCGCTTGGAGAACCGGAAGTGTCTGGCGCTGTTTAAAGGCCACAAGCCCGCGCTCCTCTACAAAATGACGCCGGAGGAGCTGCCGGACTACGCCGGTCTCACCACCTGCCGTGTCATTGACTATATCCCGGAGTGGCGGAGAAAAGAAGCCGAGACAGCGCCGCAAAAGCAGCCTCAAGCCCCAGCACAAAAAGAACCGTCAAACATCCCCAAACCGCCCGACAACGAAAAACAGCCAGACCGCAGCGAGCAGCCGCCCGCCTACGATCTGGCTGAGGATGATGAGATTGGAATGGTGGAGTGTACGGTGGATAGTATCCTGAACCAGTGATTCAGATCTGGTGCTTGATATCGCGCCGACTGTAAATGATTCTGCGGACTTCCATGACATCATCAATGACGACATAGAAGATCGTATAATTGCGGACAGTGATCCGATAGTACGGATACTGCCGCTCCTTTGCCGAGTGATACTGTTCAAATGCTTCTGCGCAGGAAAGGCGGTTCCGAATCGCCGTCTGCACATCAGAAACCAATGCGTCTGCGGCGATTGGGTTTTTCAGACGATTCGTGATATAATCTACGATTTCATTGAGGTCTTCTTCAAACAGTGGGAGGAAGCGCAACTTATAATGCTTTTCGTTCATGGATGCGGCTCCTCACTCTCGAAAAAACTTCATCTTCCGTATAACGAACGGGGTCTGCGGCCGCAGCCTTATCCGCTTCATCCAGCTTCAGTTCAATATCATCTGTCAGTGCGGCGTACTGCTCCAGGCTGAGAACGACCATGGAGCCATAGCCGTTTTTGGTGAGATAAACAGGCTTGCCGCTTTTGACGCAGTCTTCGATCTCTGTAAATTTATTTCGTAAATCTGATACCGGCCGAATCGTGATCATACTGACACCTCCCAAGCAAGTCAAATTCTTATGGCGTTATTTTATCATAACTACGCCATTTTATCAACCGTCAATACAATGCAATTAGAAATCGGAGGGAATCCCCATGAAAGCAGCCAAGCTGACCGAGCATCCAAGTTTCCGGCTTATGCGGCAGACGGACGTACAGAACGTCTGGCACATGCAGATGCCGCGATGGTTATTTTCCGACCCGCGATATGCGGATATGAGTCTGGACGCAAAGGTGGCATACACCTTTCTTCTGAACCGCTTTCAGCTCTCACGGCGCAACGGCTGGGTGAACGACGCGGGCGAGGTGTTTGTGATCTTTCCCCGCAAGGCGCTGGCGAAGGAGCTTCGCATCTGCGAGCAGCGCGTCACGGCGGCCTTTCGCAAGCTGGCGGAGCTTCAGCTGATATGGGAAAAGCGCTGCGGCCGCGGCGACGCCAATCAAATCTATCTGGCCAGCGTCACGCCCATCGACGATCCCAACTACGAATGCGCACCGTTTTCATCAAGGGAGTATGAATCCTGCGGTTCCAGAACCGCGGATTCTGCGTTTCTTGATGCGGAAGAACCGCAGGATACGCGGCCCCAGAACCCCGGAATCCCTGCTTTTAGAACCGCAGATTCTGATGTTCCAGAACCGCAGGATCCGGGCGCAAGTAATACTGATTTTAGTCAACCTGATACAGCTTTCTCAGATGTCAGTCCATCCGTACCTTCGGAGGATGGGCCGGCGGACGATGAAAAAGAGCTCACGGGCATTCTGGATGCTTGTGAGCTTTCGTATTTCAAGCCGGAGGTGGCGCGTGTTTTTGAGAATGCCATTGAGCGGCTTTTTTACTCGGACAACCTGCGCATCGGACAGGCCGTTCTGCCGAGAAGCCGGGTACGCTCGCGGCTGCACCGGCTGAACTATTTTGTCCTGCAAGAAGCGGAGAGCAAGCTGCACGCGAATCGGAATGTCCCTGTCAGGGATTCTACGAAATATGTTATGTCAACTATCTACAACTGCATCACGGAAACGGAAAGTGACCTGCTGGTCGATCCGTATCTCAATTCGCTGCGCTCGCCGCCGGGAAAGGGGCGAGGCTGATGCTGCTGACGAAACAGCAAAAATATCTGCTGGCGGTCTTGGAAAAGCTCGGCTGCGCGGAGCAGCGGCAACTTGCCGCACTGCTGCAAAAGACATTTGCCTTTTCTTCGCTCGATGATGCCGTGCGCGTAACCGGCGCTTGTGTACGCCAGATGCAGATGGGCGGGCTGCTGCAAATCTCAAATGGTCTCGTTACGCGAACCGGAGGGCAGCCCAGCCCACAGCAGATAGAAGCCATTGACGTGATGCTGGAGCTGTCTGCGGCGCAGCCGGAGAGTTTTTATGCCGTGGATCAACACATCCTGCTCCGCTTTTCGCTTGGAGAACCCAGCTTCAAGCAATTCGTCATCGTGTCCGGCAGCGATCCGCCGCCAGAACGTGAACTCCGGCAGGAGGAAAAGATCATCGTTCTGCTGCCCGATAGCATCAGACCAGAGACATTTCCATATACCAGACCCGTCATTTTTGCCATCCGGCAAGAAAACGGCACGCACCGCTTTTTTGCCAGAAAATAATTTTACAGGAGGAATTACAAATGCCCAGAAAGAAAACCGAACCCGAAGTGCTGCAAGAAGAAACCATGCAGCCGGAAACCACACAAGCCGAAGAACCGACTGCCGCAGAACAGCCCGTATTGGCCGCGCAGGCAGAAGAACCCGCAATCACAGAACCTGCTCAACCTTATGGAGAGGACGAAGTACTCACGGAGGAAGAAAACAGTGAACCGTCCGAACCGGAGAAGAAATCCTTCTACGATCTGGACTTCCGTGCGCTCGACCAGGATCTTTCCCCGGAGCAGCGGCAGGAGTGGAACACGATCTACGCCTCCTTCCGCAGCCGAAGCGTCATGCGCGGTACGATCATTGGCGTTGATCCGCATACCATGACCGTCCGCAGCGCGCAGACCGGGATGATAGAAACAAAGCGGATGTACTGCGCGGTCATTGTGCCGTTCCGCGTCCGCATCCTGATCCCGGAAACCGAAATGTGGGCGGAAAATGAAGAACGCCCGGCGTTCGTTTTACGGAACATGCCGGGCGCTCAGATCGATTTTGTCATTACGCATGTGGATCGTGAAGCGAGCTTCGCTATCGGCTCCCGCCGTTTGGCGCTGACCTCTCGACGCTATTTCTTCTCCACGCAGCCGCTCCACCAGCCTGGCAGCCGCGTTCCGTGTCATGTGCTGGCCGTTGGGCCGCGCCGGTGTTTGGTCGAGTGTTACGGCTACGATGTAAATCTTTCACAGCGCGACATGAGCTACGCCGCCATCCCCGACCTGCGGGAACAGTACCATCCGGGCGATGAGCTGACCTGCGTGGTCAAGCAGTTTGACCGCAAAACCGGTACCTTGGAGATCTCCGTCAAGGAGACCGTTCCGAATCCCTTCGACGAAGCCAGCCTGCGCCACCCCGTCGGTTGCCGCCGCAGGGCAACCATCGCGGGCAAATACGCCGGAGGCGTGTTCTGCAACCTCCCCGACGGCGCAGTCGCTATGTGCCGGTACTCGTTCCATTACGAGGACTCGGATTTCAAAACCGGCGATACTGTCATGGTCGTGATCCAGCGATATGATGAGGGAAAGAAGCAGATTTTCGGGAAGATCGTGGGACGGTAAGGTTTAATTTTGATTGTTCATTATTCTGTCTAACTACTGAGAATTGCACAGATTTACAAAAAAATTTTATAAAAAAACAATGTGTTGTCGATGTTTCTGTATTTATTACAGTTATGCCTGTCGGCACTGCAATCGGGAAGATATTAAAACGCCTGTAGTACACGCACCCAAAGAAAACCACCTTCTGCACAAACACTTTTCTTACGTTTTTTTCATGGCAGCTCAGGCGGAACTGTCCAAGTCGGAAGTGCTTGCCGCGCTGCTGCCGGAGAATGCTCCGTTGGAATGCAGAAGTTCTGCTCCAAAATATGCAGAGGAGAACGCCGGATAAACCCTACAGACGTGCTCTTGCAAACTACCCGCGGCACAAAGAAGAAATAGAGCAGCTTCCAAGAAAATACGATGCAGTCCTTGCACGGTATCCGTACAAGAGAGGAAAGTATCTTCTGGAGGAAGAAGATTTCTTTCAGGAGCTTGTTCTCCATTGCGAAGAAGCTGAGCTTTCGTCTGGAGGCACGTTTTTAGAACGGGCCTGCCGGAAAATTGACGCTGAGCTCTATGAACAAGTGCAGAAAGCATACCGGCTCTATAATCCGCATCGTAACCTGTATCTGGACAAATGCTATAGCGAGAGCAAACGTCCGCTTGGTGAGTGGATGGATTTCACGAAATACGAGAAATAACAGAACGGCAGGCTCATCGTTTGGGCCTGCCGTAAATTTTGCTTGGACAGCGTAAGGGATTCGCTTCCCCTCTGCCTAGGCGTCGAGAATTCGAACTGTGAGAATGCTGCACTTTTAGGTTTGACGCTTACTTTGCGGTGTACAATAAGATCAAAGGTGAGAAAAAGCACCTAAGATATCCGGATTTTGGTCATGGAAAACGTAAAGCAAACGACATGATGTGGGCGATGAAATTGAAATTCTCGACCCATCAATTGCTTTAGAAGGTCGAGAATTTCATATAGATTTTGTTGTGAAATGTGTCGTTTTAACCTTATAATTCCAAAGCTAGTATCATTGCAGAATGGTCAGTTATTTGTATTTGACGCGTTTCATGAACATATGAGCAGTCTATCAAATGGGGAACCAACTCGTTTGAAATAAAGCAGTGGTCATATCTGTATCCATCATTTGTCCTTCCAACCCAACTATATTCATTTGCAGTTGGATGTAAAATGCGAAATGCATCTGCATATCCAAAATGCTTGAAGCGATCATAGAAATCGTATTCCCATTTCAAAAAATTGTTATAATGCGGAATATGAGACCGCTCCAAAATATTTAAATCACCGCAAATAATATATGGTGGATGCTTCGCCGCACTCAATTCTTTTAGATGTAGCAAATATTGAATAACAAAATTTTTCTTTCTGCTTATTTTTTCCTCAGAGGCATTCCGCGAAGGCACATAAAGACCCATAATTCCTACTTCACGGCCATAAAAGTCAATTGTAACATCCAGCAATCTCGAAAAGAAAGGATCTTTTTTAGAGAAGCATGTAGTAGTTCTAAGGATAGGAAAACGGCTTAGCAACATAACGCCCAGATCACCCGTACTTGACTTAGGAAAGAAAACATTAAACTGTGCCTCTTTCCCGTAGTCAAACAGGGTCTGTCCCTGTTCGCCAAAGTACTCCTCCAGAAAAGAGCATCCCTCGCTAACCTTCGTCTCAGTCAAGACAAAGATATCCTCATCCCGGTGTTCAATCCAGTCAATTTGCTTTCTTACACGTTGGAGCGAGGGGTTTCCGATATTTAATGTCATGACTCGTAATGTTTTCATATATACCTACCCTATCGTTGACATGATTAGGTCAAATACATTGCCTATGCTTTTTTCCAAATCATCCTCGGTGTTATTTTGAAAAAATAAATGCCGGAATCCTTTGTCTTCCAAAAAATCTACCGCCGCCCGGTATCCTTCTATTTCTTGACGCGGAGTCATTCTTTTTTCAAAATCAGAGAGTGCATCTCTTTGCTGCAACCGTTCAGCTAACAGATTGTCGTCTGCCAGCAAAATAATACTTACATCAGGAATTACAACATCCTTGTTCAACTCCCAAACTTGGTCGGCAGACACACCGTCGAAGCCTTGAAGAACTATGCTCGATTCTATGTATCGATCACTTATCACGACTTTTCCCTCAGACAAAGCAGGTAAAACTAATTGCTGAATATGGTAATATCTATCTGCCCATATGAGGCGGGCATACGCTATTCCTTTCAAGGTACCTTCATTTCTTTTCACAAACTTTCCGAACGGAGTTTCTGAGGGTTCCCGGGTCACGGCTACCGGAAAATGCCCCGAAAGCTTTGAGGCTAATGTTTTGATAAAAGTACTTTTTCCGACTCCGTTTGGACCTTCTACACTTATAAAAGCGCTTTTACTCATACATTAAGACCGCCTTCTTTTGTGGGCACAGCGCATCATCGCAACCTGAAAGCGACTGACCTCTGGCAATTTTTATTGCATAGCACCCTTTATTGCATCCTACGCACATATTGTCGCCCCGGAACATATCCGCTGATTTGTTCTGTATCCAACTTTCGATTGAAGTCGCGATATCTGCTCCATCAAAAATGTTCCCAGTGACAAATTCGGAAGCATCATAACGTTGACTGTTAGCTGCGGCAAAGACCATATATGGGCAAATGGCGATGTCTCCATTACAAAAGATATATGGAATCGCGCCCAAGGGACATCTACCAATTGGTAGCCGGTCAACGTTGGGGAAACGGATATAAACAATTTCAAAATCATCCGATATCATCGATAGAGTTCGCCTTTTAAGAGTTGACATGTCTTCTTCGGAATATGACAATAGCTGAGTTTGAACCCCTCGTCCAAAAGGCGACAGTGGATTCATCAGGACATATTTAGCACCGGCTTCCTTTGCAAACTGACACAACTCCACGTACTCACCTATTGAAGCATAATTATTGGGCGTTGTCAAAATACCATTCAGTAGTTTTTGCTCTCCTAGAACTCGGATTGTTTGAAGAAGTTGAGCAAAATCCGACTCCGTCATCCCGCGGAATCGTCCGTGTGAACTTACACGAAAGCCATCCAAACTTACATTAAAATGTATATTATCATATTGAGTCAGCCGCTGGGACCATTCCAAGTCAATCAGCGTTCCATTTGTGCAAATACTCACCCCAATATTATTTTCCAACAGAGATGACACAATCTCTTTCATTTGCGGGTGAGTTAGCGGTTCACCACCGGTTAGGGTCACTTTCACAACCTGTCTTTTGCTGAACTGCGGAATAATTATTTTTTGAATATGCTCCAAGGGCATCTCTCTTCCAGACTCTCTGGATTCGGCAAAACAGTGAGCACACCTGAGGTTACACCTCTCAGTGATTTGTAGCATTACTTTCATCTGGGGTGGGTAGACCGTGCTCCGAAAAAAACACGCCGGCGCATATTGCGGATCATATATTTTGTTTATCATTTTTCGTTCTGTCCTCCAGCACAGATTCATTAACATCAATAGATAACACATTGTATACCATTTTTTTGCCTTGAACGCGCGCACCAATATTGAGACAAGCAGTCATAATAATCAAGTAGATTACAAACTTCCATGAAAAGGATAATGCTCCTGAGAACCACCATAAAATGATGTAAGCAAATATTGTAACAATCGTCTGCGAATGCATGTCTCTTAACAGTAAATAATCCCGATTTGAGCCAAAGATAATTGTGTTGTTTCTGTGCTTGTTATATATCTCATACCATAGCGGTGTCTGGTCAAATGAATCAGGTTCGGATTTTATTCTTTCATAAATTTGATGATATTTCTTTTTTGCATCCTCCAATTTGAACCGATCATCCTCGAACTTTTGCTCCATGTCTGTGAAAATCGTACAACTTGGTTGACGTTTCCATAAAAAAACAAGAAAAACTTTCACTCGCGAGGGAAGAATAGAATCAAGAATGAACGTATATATGTATATTGCCGATGAGACGGCCGTTATACCAAGCAAGGAGCTTATATCTGAAATCGATATGCTGTCTAACTTGCCAAAATCAAGAACTCCTGACTCTATAAGCATTAGAATTATATTCGCAAGCAAGAACCACTTCAATTCCTTATCCCGGTACTCTTTTAAATTTCGATATTCTCTTGCACTCGCCATGTTGTTACCTCAATATGGTATGCATTTTTAGGGCTTTGGGGGTCAGTTCCGAATATAGCATGGTGCGTTTTTTCAAACTGCCGTGTTGCGCATGATATTTGAGAGCTAAGATTGTTCACATGCGAGATGCAAAAATCTCTTTGTATTACAACTATTTTCTGCTTTGTTCGTCGCGGCAATGAATAGTCGGGTGTTACCCCCAGACAACAGGATATGTTATCTGGGGCATAAAGTTCTTCGGGGAACGGCTGTGCCTGCAACCTATGCACAATCGAAATGTTACTCTTGAACAGCTAGCCCGAATCATCACTGCTGCTACGTGCAGAATAATATTTACCAAGGCATTCACGCAACTCATCGGTGTTGCTTGAATGACATAAGGGTATAAACTGCTCTTTCGCTAAAATATACAACCAATCATGATATAGCATTGCTGCATATATCATCCAAATGCAGACCACTTATTGTTATTCATTATGTCTAGCGTCAAAGTATCTCCTGATATTTTTACCAAATAAAATTGTATCTTTTATATAGACACGCAATCCATAAAAATGCAACAAAGTTTTTAAAAAAGATCTTCCGTGCATTATGATATTTCAAATTACATGTCTTATATTTTGAAAATGCTCACAACCGTTTTTAGAATATGCTAGGTATGAAGGGAAGTGGTGTGACTATGAGTACCGGTTCAGTGCAGGCCGAAACGGACGCGTAAAAGTGTCCCTGCAAACGGCATATTTTGCAAGGTGGACGCGTATTCAGTCGGAGTTAAGCAACGAACAAGCCCTGTTTTTAGGAAGCGTGTATCCTGTTCAATTGCTTTGTCAAGTTGCTTTTCTTTCAAATGCTTGAGCGTGACAATTTTGAAAAGATTAACAGCCCTCCACACTTCGTCCGTGCGGAGCGCCGAACAAATTGCCGTCAGAATCATTCTGACAATGGCTATAATCGCTCGTTTCCTGCCTCGACGCTTACTGATACGCTCGCGTAGTAGTTATGCTGAGTTTTTTACCATTCTTGCTCGGTCGTGGATTATCGGGAACAGCGCTATCAGACAGGTATTTTGCACATTGTCGTTATCTTAACGTTTCCATGAAGGCCCTGCTTCCTTTCAGGATGTAAGGATAGCCGTTCTTGAAAAACACAGCTATCCTTAAAAATTCTAAAAGCTCCTATTCATACTGCTCTTTCATATACAAACTAACCCTTGATTGAATGCGCTTTGCCGTTTCGTGTGCGCTTACATTCCCTTGAATAAACGCAGAAGATTCATCCAGAATAATGTTCATTACCTCTTCATCATAGTACGTCAGGCTTTCACTTTCGCTGGCTAGATTCATCACTATCTTCATGTCTTCTTCAGTTGTCTTTAATTTCTGTCCACCAGAATTTAGCATCTTAAGGGTTCGTGCTACCAATGGTGCATATGTTGGCATTCCAGATGTGTTATTTTCCAAAATTGGATTCTTAAGCAGGAATTTCACGAATTCCCAACAGCCTTCTATATTTTTTGATACCTTGTTGATTCCAACTGCTTGTATTAACCTTATATCCGTCCCATTGCTTCCATCAACTGTTGGCCATCCGATATATGATAACGTTTGACCGCATTCTTCTCGATCAAACGCTACATCTTGTCCTGTCATTAGTCCAGAAAAAAAGCAAACAAGTTTTCCTCGTATCACCTTTTGCTGCCCTGTTTCATTTGGATCGTAAGTTGCTTCGTAACTCCCCGCTTGTACTGCGCTCTCCAGAATAGAGATGAATTCCTCATTATCAAAATCGCAGGAAGCGTTCACAAGATCCAACGCCTTTTGTAAATACCGCCCACCGATACTTATAAGAAAGTTTTCTGGATTCATGTAGTAAATCATACTTTGGTTTGAATCCAAATTATTTTCTATTTTCAAATAGTCATCTATAGTCCATCCCTCATACTTCTGCATTGTTTCGGGTGAACACGCAAGCGTTTCCGTCCAAAATGTAGGGGATATAAGGAATAGTCCGTTGTACTCGTGTAGGGCTTTCCAAATCAGAATATCTTTTTCATCTATATCTGGATCTTCAGCGACCAACCCATCCATATCGTACAGCATTTCCGCTCCAATCCATTTAAGAGGAGATATGCCTTCAAAGCTGATAATATCGGGTCCTTTCCCCGTCATTACCTTCGTTTGCATAACTGTAAGAGCCTGATCAAAAGAGGCAGCACCATCTGTGTAGTCTTCTGCTATGATTTGATATTTTTCATTGGCCGCATTAAATTCATTTATAACACTTGTAATCGAACTCTCGTTTAGACCAATACCGCCCACGACTAACCTAACCTTTTCGCCCTGCTTTTCCTGTATCTGCATTTCATTTGTAGCTTCTTGCTTCTCCAACTGCTCCCTTTCCGCTGTTTCATGCTCCTGCCCGCTGTTATTCTTCTTTGTACATCCAGAGAAGATTGTGCAAACAGCAAAAGCAACACTTACTATCAGTAAAAATCTTCTTTTATTTTTCATTTCAGCACCCATATAATATCCATGATTATGCTATGGTTCCCTGCGGCAAATGTCGCAGGGAACCACATTACCTCTTTCGGATAACTCCTAGATTCGTGTTATTCAAAATTGCTGCTTGCCACATAAGCAGCCATATCGCCATACTCCTCATAAAATGCAGTTTCAAGTCCGGCGGTTCCATAGAACCACGAATTTGTTGTTGGAGATGTCGTATTCCATGTTTCACCACGCATCAAGTTCCCGTAGATGAGCGCATTTGTGTTAGGATATTTGCGAACATTTGCCGCTTTTGTAGTAACTGTTTCGACCCGCATCATCGACTTCGGTTCTGCAGCGGACACCGTCACGATCAACATACTGCACATGACGCATACCGCTAAGAGCAACGCGATCATTTTCTTCATAGTTTTTAGTCTCCTTTTCTTGTTTTTGTTTTTTTATCTTTTCAGAGTGGCCACTCCAAATAAAGATTCTCCAACATTTAGCTTCAATAATTAACGTATCCGCTAACTTCTACTGCGTAGTCCGAATTATTTCTTATCGCAAATGAATAGTTTCCTCGTACATTAATTCCTATAGACTTACTAAAAACGCCATTTTCCCCGGAGCTATGGTAGAACGTTCCTTGCTCATCAACTAAGCCAAACTCAACAGCTGCATCAAGCGGCGTGTACGTTGCATTAATAGTCACAATTTCACCAACATCCAACGGAAAGCTTGTCTTTGCTCGTTCTTCTTTTCCAGACTGCACCGTTACTGTAAATCTCCCTGTTGCGTACACTGCTGCATTTACAGTCATTCCAATACTACTAGTAAATAAAATGATTGCAAGCAAAGCGCACATAAATCTTTTCGTTTTCATCAAATCCTCCTTTACCAATCAAAATCAAAGCCACCATCTTCCGAGGAATAGCTTTCGTCTTGCTCCATATCTCTAGCCCATGTATCAGGTATACCGTTCTGCTTTTTGCCTGCTAAAAAGCAGAGCGCAATTAGCATAAGTACGACTATGATTATGCCAATTATCAACGGTGCAAATCTGTTCGTATTATTAGCACTTTCCTCTTTTTTGCCTGTATCCACTTCGCAAATTTCTGCTCTTATGACTTCTCGTTGCTGTTCATTTGCAGTATCATTTGCATCGCTACACAGCCAATCTAACGATACGTCGTAGAGCTTCGCCAGCGCTTTCAACTTGTCTATGGAAGGGGTTGTATCGCCACTTTCCCAGCGGGAAACCGCTTGTCTAGATACGCCAAGCCGGTTTGCCAGTGCCATTTGCGAAACTCCCGCTTTGTCTCGCAATACAATCAATTTATCTCTAAGTGTCACTCTTTACGCTCCCGATTATATTTTTAAACCTCTCAGATGTAAACCACACACGTTTTACATTGAGGCAACTGCAAGTTGCTTTATGTTTTTTTCACCCTTTTTCGACTAAAACATACTCTATCCGAACAAAAGATCAATAATTATTGTCCACTTTTGCAATTCAACGCCTTCTGTGCCCGCCCCAAACAAAAACGGACACAGAAGGCATCTGGTGTTGCATTACGCTTTGTGTTGTTTACGGGCTTCGGATAAGGCTTACGAAAGCAAGGCTTAGAATCAGCATCTTCAAGGCGTAATTTTATATACTCCGGATGATCCAAATCCATTGCCGCCCCTATCGCTCTCGGAAAGCTCGTCGGCTTCCACAAGCTCAGCGGGATAAACCGGTGCAATTACCATTTGTGCGATTCGCATTCCTTTTGTAACCTTAAATGCTTCTTTTCCGAGGTTCATCAAAAGCACCTTCACTTCGCCGCGATAGCCCGCATCAACGGTACCAGGAGTGTTCAGCACGGTAATGCTGTGCTTCAAAGCAAGTCCGCTTCTGGGGCGGATCTGCGCTTCTGTCTGCGGCGGAAGTTCCATGCAAAAGCCTGTAGAAACCGGTGTCGGTTTCTGCGGTTCTACGATGATGTTTTCAGAAGCATAAATGTCAAACGCCGCATCATCAATATGTGCTTTTTGGGGGATAATACAAGCCTCCGTCAGTTTCTTAATTTTTACGATAAACAATTACTTTTGATCTCCTTTGAACAAATCCTTTATGACTAGCGCGGTGGCACCTGTTAAAACGCTTAATGCGGCACCCCAAATGGACTCCGCCATTGATCCCACCGTTGAATCTTCTGCTATAGATTTGCCGCAAATGGCACTTACGGCATCGACAAACTGCCCCCTGAATTTTACCAGCAGGATAAGCGAAATGAGTATCAGTACAATCCAGAAAAGATGCTTCACAACGCGTCGCCATGAGATACTCAGGATTAAGCGCATCCAGGCATTAGGGAATTCTTCCTTTTGCGCAATTTTGCTGCATTCTGTATAGCTCTGTGTCCAATGATATGCCTGCTGCTCTCTACGCAGCTGAACAAGGCAAACATCTATGTATCGCACAATTTCCGTCTCAAAGTTGTTAGCGCAGCACGATGACTTTTCGTTATACGCAAGGGCGGTCTGCAAGATTTTCAGCATATTCAGGCAAAGCAGTGGAAGATCCGCAGCAGTTTTCTGCTGAACAAGAATAGCGCCAAGCCGCGACAATTCACTGATGTTTGTTGGGTAGTCTTCCGTCTTGTACTGCGTTCTTATTTCAATCAGAAGCTGCTCAATCTGCTCGATGTTTGTCCGCGGATCTTTGAGTCCGCCATCATTATATGTTCCAGCACACTTCAGCTTATCAACGAGCCGTTCGTACTGTGAGTAGGCCTTCCCAATCAGAAATTTTTTAAGCCCCTTGGGTTCTTGCAGATATGTACCGAGAACGTCGGTACGGATTGGCGGTTTGCTGTTTATCGCTTCTGCTGGATGGATGAGACGGTAAAACACAAGTGTGGCAAAGGAGTGCGTTCCGCTTGGATCAGAAATTACAAATCTTTTTTTCTTGTTCGATGGGTTATTAACCGCAATAAGAAGCGGCCCGCACCACGTTGGGTCAAGCGTTGTGGAGATATGCCCAAAGCCTTGTGACACGATGGAAACCCGTGAGTGGAAGGTTCCCATGATCTGCGGACCCACAAATATGCTTTCCACGGTTGTGATAAGCACCGTATCATTTGCCGGAACGTCCACATACCGATACTGCCCGCTGGTGTATATTTTTAGCGGCAGTCCGGATCTGGTGGAGATAATGATATCGGAGACCTGCAAATTATAGCCTGCTGCCGTCAGGTTTTCTGAGCGGAAAGGCGAAATATAGATTTCGCCGCGATAAATTGCATCCCAGATATCGGTGTCTGCGAGTGCTCCGCACGGCGCAGGCTTGTCGATTGTACGGAGGAGCCTTGAAACATCATTGACATTTTCCCAAAGCGGTTTCATTATAAACAATTCCCTCCCGTTCGTCTGTTCCTGTTCCTTCTTCTACCTGTTCTTGCATCGGGTTTTGAAAGCGTATCACATCTGCAGGGAAAGCCGCGCAGGCTCAACTCATCTTTGTACGGCAGGATCGGCGTATAAAGCTGCGTATAAGCCCTTCCGATCGCGCCCTCAAACAGGATATACTGCGCACGGTTGTTTGGATCTCCCGAGTTGCATACGTGCCGCTGCGATATGCCCGGATATGGTTCGATATAATAGATCTTGCTGATCTGGTGCTCCTTCGCATTTTTCGCGCACATCTCACATGGGCTCGACGTAGTAAACAGGCAGCCGCCTTTGATCTTCGGGGTTCGCCCCTGCAGGAGTGCTTTTTCCTCACCGTGCATTGCGCGTGCGCTCATGGGGTTCTTTTCCCCGGTTACTTTTTCATTCAGCGTCTTAAAGCAGAAGCTGGACGGCAAGCCATGAAGAATATCCGGATCCGGAAAACAGTATTGCCGCAGCTTGATATAGAACGGGGAATCGCTTTGCCACTCGTAATCGCTGAACGCCCCCAGATCCCCCTGCTTCTGCAAAGCGGCAAAGCTGCGATAGACACATGGGGTTTGACCATACGGCACATCGTTCCAGCCGAGGGAAATGATATTGTATTCACTATCCGTGACAACGGCGCCGGTCTGTCTTGAAATGCAGCCGGAGTTGACCTTTGCTGTGTATGCGAGCTGCATACAGCGCTCAACAGGCGTCGGCGGAACCAGCCCCGGATGCATCATCAGCGAAATATAGCGGATAACGTTCAGTTTTAGCCGGCGCTTGGGGCCGGAATCGTCTTCGTTGTTCGTAAGAAAGACATCCGCATTCTGGATGCAGTATTCCACATCCTGAAGGAAAAAGGGATATAGCTTCGTTTTATACAGAAATGCGCGCAGCGGATCTGCCAATACGCTCAGGTAGTAATTGCAGAGCGCGGGAGAAATACCCTGCTCCCGAAATCTCGAAGAAACCTGTTCCCCTGATTCAAAAACGATACTGCGGATTGCGGCAGCCACATGATCCTTCTGAAGATCCTCCAGCATTTTCTGCTTCGCATCCATAGGATTCGACCGAAATGGTATGCAATATGTATAGTAAAATGTATTGCTGGAGCGCTGGCACAACGCAGCAAGATACTTTTCAAATTCCTTGCAAAAATTATCACCTTGTCCAGCACCGGAGGCAAGCTTCATGCCCTTCACGCCGACGTCTTTCAAGGCATTCACAAAACTGATGAACCGGCCTGCTGCGGCCCCCGGGCGTTCATTCAGGTCAATGATATCAATTTCATCCTGCGAGAGCCCCTTTTTCTGATCCTGCAGCAGATGGCGGATCCGGATCGTTTCATCTCTCGATACGGCAAACAGATAGTAAGCAGAATAGCGGTCACGCAAATAGTTGCTTTCATATTTGTTTTTCATCGAGTCGATCACAATCGCCGTTCGCGCGTTGTCTCCTGCACCGGCTCGGATATGCTTGATCATTCGGTTGATTCGCTCGGCGATTGCGTAAAGCCTGTCTTTATTATCCTCATAAACTGCCGACTTGGCTCTTGCTCTTTCATCGGTTTTCAGCGTGCCATAAAAGCGAAGGTCATTTCCGAATTCCTGAAATAAAACGGTGTACTTTTCTGCCAGGTACTCCCGGATGCTGTCGGAAAGAAGCGGTAAAATATAAAGAATATAATTTCGAATCTCTATTTCTTTCCTTCTTTCCAAATTACTCTTTTTGAGATCCCTATTGTACTCTGTTAATAATTTAGGGCTTCTCTTCTTATCCCAACCCGCCAGCATTCTTCTAACGCTGCTGTTCAGTGTTGCCGCTTCATTCCTGCTGACTTTCTTTCCGTCTATGAAGGCGCTTCCACCTCCGGGCTGCAGCACGATATTGGATAAAAGTCGGTCGAGTTTTCCGTGAAGCAATCTCATAATATCAGACTCGGCTTTTTTAATATTCTGCTGCCTGACCGCAAGCCGAGTCCACGCGTCATTTTCTACGATAAAGCTTGTAATCACATCCCGCACGCGGATAACGTGAAACGGGATACGGTTACATTCGAAATATCGAAGCAGAATGTTGTCTGCCCGCTCTTCATCGGATGAATAGTTGTTGCATTCCGATGATGAACAGGGGATTTCCTCGCCGTTGCTGGCCTTCTGAATAAAGGATGAAACGTAAGAACTCCCAGCGCCTATTTTGCCTGTCAATGCAATGATGAGGTATTTCTTCCTTTCGTCAAAAACGCGCTCGATCACGGCTCTTTGAATAGCGCTATCCGAAAAGGTCATATTAGATGCCTGTCCGCTCATTGACATATCCTCCCGACATATTTGATGTATTATTGCAGGGGGCAACTGCTCTGGATAGCACAAGATTTCTGCATAATTGGACATTGGAAACATTCCTGTGCCGTGCGAACCCCATATGCACTTTGGAAAGCAGCGTTGTCTTTTTTGTATCGGTCGCACCTATAGCGTTGCCGTCTTCGTCCTTTTCAATCGGACGGGAAGTTTTACACTGCGCACCGGTGTATGGACACATATTGCCATCCTTGATGGCATGCCGAATATACATTTGCGCAAGCTCACTCTCCAGGAGAGACTTATGCCCGTCCAAAACATTTTGCTTAAAGATCTCCCGATACTCCTCTTCTTTGATCAGGCTCTTTTTATCGAGCAGATTCCAACCATAAGTCGTAATCGTCAGCATTGCTTTTACCAAGACAGACTCTGGGGCATCATTTTTTATATTGATGGTCATTCCAACGATAGAGCCAACGCCGTCGTATTCCTGATCCTTTCCTGATGGAATATAGTAACGGCTCACCGTCTTTTTGTCATTGATAAATACAAAGTTTTCCTGATCCAGCCGAAAAAAGAAGGACTCGTTGCTTCTCAGGAAATCATGCAGCGTATAGTTGATGCAGGATGCGTCTCCGCTGGTGATGAGTCTCCATGCGTTTTCTGGTTGCTCATTACCATAGTGAGGGGAAGGCTCTGGGAGCCGGCCGGAATAAGTATCGTCAGGGTAACAATAAACCAGATCGACAGTGACCTTGTCCGAATCCGTTTCATCAGAGAGCGCCAGCACGGAGTCCCGAATTTCCACCAGAAGCGTGCGAAGCTGCTCGTGTATATCATAGACGAGGACATTCTTCCGGAAGTTGAACGGCCTCCACTCTGGAACACGTCCATAAGTCAACTGCAAAATGTTTCTTGTCTTTGCTTCATTGCTCTTTTGCTGCGCAAGCAGGGTGGCCTTTGACAGGGCTTCCTGCCGACACATCAGCAAATAATTCTTCTTTGTCATATGCTTAAACATAGACGCAGCAAATTGACCTGCCGCCGCAACAAGTGCCACCACAAATGCGGCCTTTCTGATAGAATTTCCAACCACTATTCCGCTTTCATTTTCCATAATTAGTGACATAATGGTAAGAACAAATGTAAGCACCGGCACAAGCAGTGAAAGTCCGACTCTGTAAAACCAACGAATGTGTTCCCTCTTTTGGGGAGATAAATTCATTTTTTTATCCTCTCTTTACAGTTATTTCGCATGGTTTATAAGTATCACTCATCTATGGAAAGAACGGAAACGATTTTATTTTTCTTCTACGGTCACAGTTGGGATTCCGCTGGTAAATACTTTCGTGACTTCTTCATCACATATCGGGCAATAAACCTCCTCAAGCTCTCTACATCCCGGCATAGTGTCGTTTTCATCAATTTTCAGCTTTGCTTTGCACTTGGGGCAAACACAGTAAATCATTTGAATCCTCCCGTACTTAATATTCATTTTTTCTTGCTTCTTGTGTTGTGGGCTTATCCTGCATAGTCTGCTTGCGTGCATTTATTCAATTGTCTCAATTTCACCCCGTTCGCATCCCCATATATTCCGAATGGATTGTATCAAGCAGCATTTTTATTCTCTCAAAAGATTGCATT
>ENA-ORTW01000849-ORTW01000849.1-human-gut-metagenome-genome-assembly--contig:-NODE-849-length-36164-cov-9.922900_pt1 | contig 36164 bp, 24 predicted proteins | sample MGYA00242072_ERZ509193 | MGnify/ENA primary metagenome ERZ509193 (study PRJEB26280, sample SAMEA2338813) | human gut metagenome | biome: human gut; feature: human-associated habitat; material: faeces... | reverse complement strand
CGAGCTCTCCGGGGGCCAGATGCAATCGGTGGCCTTCGCGAGCGCATGGGCCTGCAAGCCGAGCGTCTACGTCCTCGACGAGCCTTCGAGCAATCTGGACCCTCCCTCCATGGAGAAGCTCGCCTCCTTCATCTCGAAAGCCAAGTCGAGCGGGTCTGCCGTGATCATCGCCGAGCACAGGCTCTCCTACCTCGCGAGCGTCGCCGACCGGTACCTGCTCTTCGAAGGCGGTTCCGTCGCCGCCGAATGGGACGCGCAGCGATTCCTGGGGCTGTCCGACGCGGAGCTGATCGCCCGGGCCGCAGAGCTGGGCAAGCGCCCCGGCAAGGCGGCACTGCGGGAGGATGCCGGCACTTACTACAAGGCAGACGGCAGCGTGAGCAAGGGCACCCGGGCGGACGACGCCCTGATCGAGTTGAGCGCCAAGGCCAGCGGCGTGGCGGCGCAGCGGGTGGTGCAGGGCCTTGCAAACAACGCCAAGGGCCTGATCCAGAGCGCGGCGGGCAAGGTGTTTTACTCGAGTGAAGCCGACGCCGCCACCGTGATGCACGAGACGCTGCACGAGCTGAACCGCTGGGACAACGCCGGCGGGCAGGAGCTGATCGACACCTTTGAGCACTACCTTGTGCAGCAGAACGGCATGGACAGCGTGCAGGAGCTGGTGCAGAGCTATCTGGACCGGTACGAGCGGGCGGGCCAGCAGCTGACCTACAACCAGGCCATGGAAGAGATCACGGCGGACGCCATGCGCAGCATTTTTGGAACGGAAGAGGACTTCCGGAATTATGTGCGCCAGCAGGCGGCGGAAGCCAGGATGAACGCCCAGGCCCAGAAGCGGAGCAACCGGGTGATGCAGAAGATCGAGACGCTTTTGCAGAAGGTGCTGACGGACATCCAGACCCTGCTGGGGGCGGAACCGGACAACGCGGCGGCCCGGGCGGCGCACACCCTGACCGAGACGCAGCTGAAGGACCTGCGGCAGATCTACTTCAACCACCAGGCGGATGCCGGAACCAACTACCGCGCGGCGCTGGAAGCAAACGGCGGCATGGAAAAAGCCGCTGCAGCAGACGCGGCAGCGGCGGAGGGCGAGCGGTATTCCATTGACGAACGGTTTGAGGACGAGATCGAAAGTCTGAACAAAAAGACGGACGATTATATGATCACGGTCGGCAAGACATCGGATGTGCTGAAAAGCATTGGTGTGAAAGATCAGACGATTTTGTGGAATGCTGGTAAAATCAAAGAAATTCTGAAAAAACACAGTGAGGTAAGATATAAGGCCGGAAAAGAAAAATCCATCATGACACCGGACATCATCAAGCAGGTGCCACAGGTATTGGAAAACCCGGTGGTGGTGCTGCACTCGAATGAGGAGACCGGCGCAAATCAGGGAAAAAATTATAGAAGCCGAATCTATATGTTCGGTGAAGTGAAGGATGCACTGAACCAGCCGGTGAGTGTTTCGTTGGAACTGCTGCCGACCCGTAAGAATGGATTAGTGATGGATAATATTGTTCTTACCAGCGCTTATGGAAAGAACAATGTGCAGAATGCGTTGAACAGTGACCAAATCCTGTACATTGACCCGAATAAAAAAAGAACCGCAGCATGGCTGGGCAGTACTGGGCTCCAATTGCCGGTCCCCCCAACCATGTACGGTTCCAGAGGTACTTTAACATACTTCGGAGAGTCTGTCAAGATGATGGATGCAAATTCCCGCAACGCAAAACTTGCACAGTTTATGACGCAGGAAGGAGAAAACCGCTACCAGCTGGACGTGGACAGCGAGGACGTGGAAGCAGCCAGGCGCCAGAGCGTGGGGGACGGCGGCGCTGAGACCGAGACTCTGGCCAAGGTGATGGCGCAGGCGGATGCGGCACAGGTGTCGGACGAAAGCCTGGAACGCATTGCCCGGAAGATGGTGAAGACCAGCGACAGCCGGGCGGACGTGAAGACCCTGACCAGCCGCCTTGCCGCACTGCGGAACTACCTGAGCGGCGGCAGCGTGGACTGGGCCCAGGCCCACGGCTTTGTGCTGGACATGGCCCAGCAGGTGATGGAAGGCAGCGCCAAGAAAAACGACGAGCTGTGGAAGGCCTACCCCGACCTGCACAAGATGAGCATGAGCCTGGAAAAAGGCAGCAAGGACTACAACGAGGTGCTGTACAAGTACGGCAGCTGGGCCGAGGCCCGGAAGGAGCTGGCAAAGCACGGCGTGAGCCTGACGCTGACGAAAAAGGGCGAGGTGAGCCGGTGGGACGCCGACTTTACCGAGCTGCAGGGCATTGGCGGGGGATTGTTCCCCACCGAAACGCCCAGCAGCGCCGCCGACGCGCTGGAAGCCATGGCGGCGGCACACGATGCGATCAAGCCCACGATGGAGAGCGCCTATGACAGCGAATGGGACGCGGCCAAGCAGGAACTGGCCATGGATCTGTGGAACGAATACCTGGGCCTGCCGGGCGTGGCCAACAGCCGGAACGCGAAACTGCGGGCGGAGTTCAAGGCGCGGACCGAGCAGATGAACGAACAGGCAAAGCGGCACAGCCTGGCGCTGCAGGCCGAGGCCAACCTGAACGCGGCCAAACAGCGGGCCAGCGACCGGCAGAAGATGCGGCAACCCTATGCGGACCGGATGACCAAGGCCCAGCAGGACTACAAGGAAGCGGCCGCAAGGGCAGAGGCAAAGCTTGGCGCGAAGGAGCGGAAGCTGGAACAGCAGGCGGCTGTACTGCGGGAGGCAGAACGCGGAAAGACCCGGGAGAAAATTGCCATTGCACAGGCGAAGAACGCCGAGCGGCTGGCCCAGATGCGGGACAGCCGGGACAAGGACAACACCCGGCGGGCCATCCGCAAGGCGACGAGTGAGCTGACCAAGATGTTCGAGCACCCGAACGAGAAAAAGTATGTGCCGGAGTACCTTTTGGACAAGGTGCAGCCGGTTTTGCAGCTGGCGAACGAGGCCATTGGAAACCGGGAGACGGCCCAGCGGCTTGCCCAGTGGTCGCACCGGGGCGAAGAGGGCTGGACCTACGCGCCCATGCAGGACAGCAAGGCAGCCATGGAAAAAGCGGTGCACGGGCTGCGGGACGGCATCAAGCGGGAGATGGAGAACAGCGACCGGGCACAGCTGGAATGGGAGAACAGCGGCCTGCAGGACGCCATTGACGAGTGGCTGCTGGACGTGAACGACAACCGGGAACGGGAGATCGAAGTGCTGCGGGCGAAGATCGAGAACGCAAAGCAGTACACCCGGGAGGATGAAAGCCCGAGCTGGACGGCGTATGTGGACGGACTGAACGACCGACTGGCAGCGCTGAAAAACGGCGGCATGGCCACCTTGAGCTCCACCGAACTGCGAGGGCTGCGGGACATCCTGGACCAGACGCTGCACATCATCAAGACCGACAACGTGGTGGTGGGCGCGACCGAGGACGTGATGATCGACGAATTCGCCGAGGGGGTGAAAAGCGAGCTGACCGACGCCAAAGGCGTGAGCAAAAAGCCGGGCGCCCTTGGCAGGATGAGCCGGGCGCTGAACAGCTACAAGATGAACACCATGAACATTGAACGGATGTTTGAGCGGCTGGGCGGGTACACCCACGGCGGCTACATGGAGAACCTGGGCAAAATGCTGAACGACGGCCAGCGGAAGAAAACAAAGATCCTGATCGAGGGCACGAGGGTGTTTGACGAGCTGACGGGGCCGAAGCACGAGAAGGAACTTTACCACTTTACCCATGACCTTGTGGACATCGGTCTGAAAGACGACAGCGGCAAGGCGCGGAAGATCACCCACAACCAGCTGGCGGAGCTGGCGCTGCAGCTGCAGAACAAGCAGGGCGTGCACCACATCCTGCACGGCGGCCTGACGCTGGAAAACATGGAGGCAAAGCTCTCCGGCGACACGGAGCTGGCAAAGCTGGACAAGGCCACGGTGCGGGTGGGCCAGCTGGCCGTGACCGACAGCGAGGGCAGCAAGCTGGACGCGGCTGCCCTGAGCCAGAACGAGGACGCCGAGCGCCGCACCCTGCTGGAAGAGGTGGACAAGCACCTGACCGACTACGACCGGGCGTGGATGGCGGCCTGGAAGACCCTGAACGCCAGGATGACCGGGTACATCAACGAGACCAGCATGCTTTTGAGCGGCGTGAAGAAGGCCACCACGGAGAACTACATCCACATCAACGTGGACAGTGACGCGAACCCGGAACAGAACAAGGGCATCCGGTACGACAACAGCGCGGCGAACCCGGGGTGGCTGAACCACCGGGTGAACAGCTCCAAGCCGGTTTTGCTGGTGGGCCTGGTGCAGCAGGCCGAGACCAGCATTGAGAACACGGCCCAGTATGCGGGCATGGCGGTGCCGCTGCGGAATGCGGAAAAGGTGCTGAACAGCATGCAGGGCGGCAAGACCCTGTTCAATACGCTGGAAGAGACCTGGGGGACCCCGGCCCGCACCTACATGAACAACGCTCTGGCCGACCTGTGTGAGGTGAAGGACAGCCGGGCCGTGGGTGACGGCGTGTTTGCGAAGCTGCGCAGCTATGCGGCGGCCGCGGCGCTGAACGCCAACGTGAACGTGACGCTGCTGCAGGCAGCGTCCTTACCCACGGCAGCGGCAGAGCTGGGCTGGGGCGCCACGGGAAGCGCATTTGTACAGTTTAACAAAAATCTATTCGACCTGCGCAATGTGGGGCGCTTTTTGGGCTCTGACATGGACAGCAGCCTGACGAAAATTGAACAGCGGATGGCCGAGCACGGGGACGAGCTGCTGGCCTACCGCCTGCGGGGCACCAGCGTGGGCGAGATGGCAAGTGCCAACGCGCAGAAGGGCTTTGTGGGCCGTACCCACGACGCGGCCCGGAACAGCGACAACAAGGCCGTGCGCGGGGTGACGAAAGCGGCCGACAAGGTGCTGAGCCTGTGGACGGCGGGCATTGGCAAGATGGACGAGATCACGGTGGCGGCGTGCTGGCAGGGCAGCGAGAGCTATGTGAAAGCCCACCCGGAGGAATTTGCGGCCGGGGCCGAGGTGGTGAACAGCCCGGAATACTGGGCGGCGGTGAACGAGAAGTTTGAGCAGGTGGTGGAGCACACCCAGCCCAACTACACCACCATGCAGCGCACGGGGTTCCAGCGGTCCGGCAACGAGATGACCAAGACGCTGATGATGTTCAGCACCCAGCGGCAGCAGAACGCGCAGATCCTGACGTCGGCCTTTGAGGACTATGCGGCGCAGGGCGAATGGGTGAAGGCCCGGAAGGCCGCCTACAAAGAGCACCCCGGCGCCGAAAGCAAGGCCGCGCTGGAAGAAGCGCAGAACGCAAAAGACCAGGCAGGACAGCGGGTGTGGCGCGCCGTGAGCAGCCAGGTGGTGCAGACGGCCGTGATCGCCGCACTGGGCGTGGGCGTGAAATTTGGGCTGCACCGGTGGCAGGACCTGCAGGACGACAACGGCGACATGACCCCGTGGAGCGTGGCATGGGACTTTGTGCGGCAGTTTGTGAAGAGCTTTGGCAGCAACTGGACCGGCGTGAGCGAGGCCATGACCGCCGTGGACCTGGTGACGTCCGGCTTTACCAGCACCCGCTCCACCATCAGCATGAACGGCATTGAAGTGCTGAACGACGTGGTGCGGAAGATGGGCAAGGTATACCAGCTGGAAGCCAAGGACACCAGCGAGATGACCGAGAAGCAGCTGGACGCCTACAACGCCCAGATGAAGGAGGCCATTGTAGACATGCTGGGCCAGTTTGCGGCGGCACGGGGCATCCCTTACGCCAACCTGAAAAAGCAGGTGCAGGCGGTGACCGGCTGGATGGACACCCTTGCCAACTGGAACAAGGAGGGCGGAAACTTTGACAGCCTGCCCGCCAGCGCCACCGGCCAGTATGACCGGCTGTACAACGCCTACCTGAACGGGGACACGGTGGAGGCGAAAGCCGCGATTGAAAAGCTGAACGGCATGGTGGAGGCCGGGACCATCCAGGAAAACAAGATGTACGAGCAGATGAAACAGCGGCTGCAGCAGTACGAGCCCCGGGTGACCGAGGCGGCGCAGGAGACCAACGCCGACCGCTGGGAAAAGCGCAAGCAGCTGGTGGACCAGATGACGAGCGAGATGCAGCAGGCCTTTGGCGGGGAGAGGAGCGACGCCCACGACTGCGTGGTGAAAGCGGTGGATGCAAAGAGCAACGAGCTGCTGAAGGCCGAGAAGGGATACGACAAGGCCAGCAGCATCTATGCGGGCCTGCGGGATGCCGTGGGCAGCGGCAGCGGCCAGAGCGTGCAGGACGAGTACAACCGGCTGGTGAAGGCGGGCAAGAAGCCGTCCAGCATGAAAAATGAGATCACGAAGGCGGCCAAGGCGGACTATGTGGATGGTAGCGACTACGACCGGGAGCAGCTGGCGGAGATGCTGCTGGCCTTGACCGACAAAGACGGGAACGCCCTGTACGAGCAGAAGAATCTGGACGACTGGGTGAAACAGGCGGAGAAGAACGCAGAGAAGGAGGCACAGAAGGAAAACGAGTTTGACCGGTATGATCTGCTGAAGTAAACAAGAGCACCCCGGCGGCCGGAAATGGCTGCCGGGGTGCTTGCTTTGCATCAGTCAAACAGGTCAGAGTGCGTACCTGTGCGGAACAGGAAGAGCATGAGCTGCTCACCGTCCACGCGATAGATCAGAAGCCAATCGGGACGGATGTGACATTCACGAAAGCCGATGTAATCACCGGTGAGATCGTGATCGCGGTTCTTTTCTGGCAGGGGCTGCTGTGCGGCCAGCTGGTCCACGATGGATTCCAGCAGGCTGAGATCGCAGCCACGCTTGGCGGCGAGTTTGAGATCCTTTTTGAAGCGATTGGAAAGAACGACCTCAAGCATTGGACAATACCTCGTTCATAGCATCGTGAAAGGATGCGTAACGGGGGTAATTTTCGGGGTGTGTCTTCATGGCGGAGTATTCGTTCAAGGCAGCTGCGGTCTCCGCATTGGGAATTTCCCGCGAGACAGGGAACGGCAGGCCCTGAACGCGGACTGCCTGCTTCAGAAAGATGGTGACTGCGGTGGAGAGATCCATGCCAAGATCGGAAAAAAGCTCCTGACTGGAACGCTTGAGATCTGCATCCAGACTGATGTTGGTGCTTACTTTAGCCATAACGAAAACCTCCTTCAGAACTATTCTATGCTTAGAATAACATGATATGCGCATGATGTCAACATGATGCGCACATAAAATAGGAAAATCTCTTTTTGCAATCCTTGTTTTGCGTGCGAAAGTCCGCAGGTTTTTTGTGCAGCGGAGTGCGGTAGACTGGAAGGGCGAAAGGAGGAGACGCGAATGCGTGTGAAGATCTTGAAGCGCAGTTTTGCCGGGGCGGAGTTTGCCCCGGACATCCGGGTGCTGAAGGTGGGCGGACAGAGCAGCGCCGGGGTGGAGCGCCTGGAATTTGAGCTGCCGGCAGAATGGAAGGGCCTGAGCGTGACGCTGCATGTGCAGTGGCTGGACGGCACCCTGCCCGCACCGGTGCTGCTGGACGACGAGGACAGCGTGGCGGTGGACAAGACCCTGACGGCCAGCCCCAGCGGGCAGTGGATGCTGCTGGCACTGGGCGCGGACGGCTACCGAGCCCTGACAAGACCGGCACGGTACGAGTGCTACGGCACCCTGAACACCGACGGAGACGTGGAAATCAGCCCCACCCAGTACGAGACCTTTGTGGCCCGGGTGCTGGAATACTCCAACACGGCGCAGCAGGCCGCAGCCAGCGCAAAGACCAACGCCGAGACGGCGGCCACCGCAGCAACCCGGGCGGTGAATGCCAAGGGCCAGGCAGAGACGGCGGCCCGGACGGCAACGGCAGGGGCCGAAAACTCTGAAAATTCGGCAGCGAGGGCAGAGGCTGCGGCGGCCCGGGCAGAGGCAGCGGCCCCGGAGACCGGGAAGGTGGTGAGCGTCAACGGCAAGGGAGGCGCGGTGATCCTGACGGCTGAGGATGTGGGAGCCATGCCGGCCAGCGGTGCGGCGGTGGTGCAGAGCATCCAGCTGGAGGACCGCACCCTGACCGTGACGATGGCCGACGGCAGCGAAAAGAGCTTTACCACCCAGGACACCACCAGCCTGCCGGCCATGACCGGGGTGCTGGGTACAGAACACGGCGGCACCGGGAAGGAGACCCCGCTGACGGCGGAGGACGTGGGCGCGGTGGAAGCGGGGAGCGGCGTGTACCTCAAGGCGCTGACCGTGCAGGGCAACACAATGACCGTGACCAAGGGCGACGGCAGCACCGAGACCGTGATGCTGGCCCAGGAGTACGTGCTGCCTGCCGCCACAGCGGACGCCCTGGGCGGCGTCAAGGTGGGCGACTATCTGGACGTGGACGAGGACGGCACCCTCAGCGGCAAGACCCTCAATGACAAGATCGCTGCCGCCGTGGCGGTAAAGTCGGAGCCCCGGCTGGTGTGGAACACCTATGCGAAGTCTCCTGAAAGATTCAAAACTTGGGATGTTCAGATTCCAGGCAATGTTGATAAGATATGCATTACCAAAGGCAAGTTCAGCAGCTACGGTAATAGCACTGAAAAAAGCATTGCACGCGGTGGCACGACAATTTATAACTGTAACGACGATTTTACAATCACATTCCAAACAAACGGCATCCTTCATGTTGCTTGTTTATCCAAAACACTGTTCCCTCTGGAACTCTGGATTGACGGCTACCACTACCCCACCCTGGCGGACCTGCTGACGCAGGTGACCGCCGTGGAGAGCAGTGTCACCGATCTTCAGGTGGCCCTGTGCGAGCTGTACGAAGAAAAGGAGGAAAATTGATGGCGAAAATCTATGCAGCACTGATCCGCAAGGGTATCAAGACGCTGGACGAGGTGCCCGCCCGTCTGCGCAGCACCGTGAAAGCCCTGCTGGCGGAGGTGGAAGCCGATGCTTGAAGCCTGGTCCCGCACGCGGGACGGCACCCGGAAGCTGAGCGCAAACTTCACCGTGGCCGAGTTTGCCTGCAAAGATGGCTCGGACCCTGTGTTCGTGGACAGCAGCCTTGCCGCCCTGCTGCAGAAGATCCGCGACCACTTCGGCCGCCCCGTAGTCATCACCAGCGGCTACCGCACCGCCGCTCACAACAAATCCGTGGGCGGGGCCGCCTACAGCCAGCATCTGTATGGGCGCGCTGCCGACATCCGGGTGCAGGGCATCCCGGTGGAGCAGCTGGCCGCCTATGCAGAGACCTGCCTGCCCGGCACCGGCGGCATCGGCCGGTACCCGCCCCGGGCCGGACGGGCTGTGGGCTGGGTCCATGTGGACACCCGCCCCGCCAAAAGCCGCTGGACAGGTTAAGAAGGAGGTGAATCCAATGGAAAGCATCCTGTCCGCCCTGATCGCCGGTGCCGTGACCCTGATCGGGGTGCTGATCGCCAACAGCCGCAGTCAGGCCGTGACCGACACAAAGCTCGAAGAGCTGACCCGCGAGGTGCGCGAGCACAACAATTTCGCCCGCCGCGTGCCCATTCTGGAAGAGCAGATGAAGGTGGCCAACCACCGCATCGCCGACCTTGAGAACCATGAACAAATGAAAGAGAGGAACTGATTTATGGAACTGAGCAACAAGATCTCCGCCGCTACCCTGGCCCGCACCGCTGTGCTCCTGCTGGCCCTGACCAATCAGGTGCTGAGCGCAATGGGCAAGCCCGTGCTGCCCATCGAGAGCACCACTGTGGAGCAGCTGGTCACCGCCGGCATCACCACCGTGGCCGCATTGATCAACTGGTGGAAGAACAACAGCTTCACCGCTGCCGCCGTGGCCGCCGACAGCTACCTGGCCCGGCTGAAGCAGAAGCAGTGATCGCCGACTGCCCTATATAAGGTAAAAGGGCAAGGCCCCCGGAGACGCAGGTTTCCGGGGGCCTTTTTTCGTCTGCAGCAGGGCGGCAGGAGAAATTCCAGCCGGTTCTTTGCCAGAAATTCCGTCCCTCAAAAAGTGGTTTTCCGCAACAATCCGCACACTCTGCACCAGTACCGCAACCGCATCATTTCACGTCCGCAACAGTTTCTCTTTTTTCTGCAACAAATTCTTGTGATTTGTGCAAAATATCCAATTCAGACTTTGGAATATTTTCACAAATCATGCGTTTCTACATATTTTTTCTTGACAACCTGCACTAGAAAATGGTATAAAGGAAGCAGGATAGTAAACCTCGAAACATGTCCATTATATGGGACAGTGGTAATGCGTAAAAGACTTGACACCATTTGAAAGGAGCCATCAATCATGACGAACAAAAAGCTGAAACTCGCTGCTATGTCCGTAGCCCTGACCGCCTGTGTCGCTGCACAGCCCCTGGCTGCCCATGCTGTGGAAGGCCCCGACTCTGTCGAGGATAACGCTGCCCCGCAGGCCGAGCCCGCCCCTGTGGAAGGTAAGACCGCAGAAGGCGAGGTCGAGGGCGAAGAGGAAAAGCAGGAAGAAATCCGGAACGAGGAACACAAGGATGCCGTTGACACCATTGGCGGCGATGACATTACGGTGGATTATGATCACAGCAAAGATACCGTCACCGACAACGAGGACGGTTCCGCCACCACTGACAGCACCGGTACTGTGAACCGGGACACCTCTGAGGAAAAGGGCAAGACCGGTGATTCCAGCACCGACAACGTGCAGGGCAGCACCGATGACGGCGCTACGACCCCTGATGATAAGGATGCCCAAGACAAGGACGATAAAAAGAAGATCGGCACCGCCAACAAGTCGGAGACCGTGAGCAGCAAGACCGAACTTGTGCCGGGCGAAACGACCACGAACCCGGACGGCTCCACCACCACGACCGATGCCACCCTTGATACGACCGTCACCGGCACGGGTAATGCAAGTGCCAAGACTGACGAGACTTTCACCGAGGACGTGAAGGATTCGCTGGATGATGAGCTGGGCGGCGAGAGTGAAAAGCTGAACTGGAAAACCGAACCTGATACTGAGATCGGCGGCTACACCGTGACCGGCGCTGTCGAAAAAGATGGCAACAAAACCTTCACCCTGACCAAGAAGGATGAAAAACCGCTCACCGGCCCCATGACCGGCGAGGATATTGCCAAGCTGATCGAGGCTGATTACAAGGATAATGGCGATGGCACTTACACCCTGACCAAGGAATACGTCGATGCCAAGGGCCAGACGCATACCACCACCATCACGGTGGATTCCAGCACGGCCACCAAGACCACCACGACAACCCTGACCATCAAGATGGCCAGCCAGGAGCACCCGGACGAAAAAGAGGAGTTCAAGGAGGATTATCAGTATTCTTCTGAAAACATCACTGTCAAGGACGATGCCGGTAATGATCACACCTTCAACCTGAAGGACATTGTGGAGAAGGCCGGCGCCGACAAAGATGGCACATTCACCTATAATGACACCGACAACAACCTGACTTATACCATCATCCGGAGGGAAGATTCCGAGAAGTACAACGCCCTGAACAATGAAGAGCTGAAAGATCTGCTGAATGAGAACGCCGGTAGTGTTAAATACACCGTGAAGGACGGCAAGCTGTACTACATTACCGGCAGCGGCGAAGAGTGCCTTGTGAAAGACGAGGACAATGAGCTGCTGCGCTGGAGCCTCAGCTTTGATATCACCATCACCGACCACCACGGCAAGGAGTCCGACACCAAGGTGGACGGCTACGAGAACGAAAAAGATGCCCAGGCAGACGCCGCTCAGAAGGCAAAGGACGAAGCGCTGAAGAAGGCACTGGCCGCAGCCATCAAGCAGGAAACCGGTGTGGAGGTCAGCATCGACAATATCAACCTGAATGATGCAAAGAACGGCAAATTCCAGTGGACGAATCCCAGCACCAATAAGACCTATACCTTTGACTATAATGTAGACGATAATACCGTCAGCAGTTTCGTAGCGACCGAAAAAGACGGCGCCTCTTCTGCCAAGAAGAACACCGAAGAAGCAACCGCTGAGGTGACCGGTTCCACTGTGATCTGGACCAAGACGGGTCTGACCCATGTCGATGACAGCATCAAGACCGCTTTCGGCGAAGGTTTCGACTTCAAGCAGGCTCCGACGGGTGCCTCCAGTGTCGAGTATTACACCGAGGGTACCTATAAAGGCATGCTCCAGAGCTACATTGGTGCAGACGGCAAGCGTTATACCTTCAACTATGAAGCAGGCACTGCTCCTACTGCTCCGGATGGCAGCACCATCAGCAATGCAGAGTTCACCAAGGTAAACTGGACCGTGGAGGAAAAGACCAAACCGGTCGAGAAGGAAGAGAAAATCAACCAGGATCCGATTCCCATCATCAACAAGGGCTATACGAAGACCGCTGGGGATGACGGCAAATACACCATCAAAGTCGGTGAAAAAGAATATACCGGCCTGACCGACAATGGAGACGGCACCTACTCCGTACTGAACAAGGATGGTTCCACTACCGTTATCAGCATCACGCCTGAAACAAGTCTCTCCAAGGACGATGTCAAGCAGGAGCTGGAAGGAAAGGGTTACACGGATATCACCTTCAATGAGGATGGCACTGTTTCCTATACGAAGGACGGCGTAAAGTACCGCGGCACATACGATTCCACAGTGGAAACCGTTTCGGTCAAGGTGATTGAGAGGTCCACCTTCCTTTCTGCCAATGCTTCCAGCAAGGAAGAAGCCAAGAAAGAGCTTCGGAAGATGATCGAGGCTGAGATTGCAAAACTGCAGCCCGATGAGAGCCTGCTGTTTGACGGCCAATATACTTTCACCACTGAAACCACAACGGAATATATCGAGTCCATTGTCGAAAAGATCGTCGGCAAGGTCAACTACGAAGCCATGGACAAGGCCGACCTGAAGAAGCTGCTGGAGAACCAGAAGAAGGAAGCTGATGAAGCTGGCAAGTCCTACGATGGCAAAGTGTACACCTGGTATCGTGGCTCTGACGGAAAGTACTACCGTGCCGATCAGGTAGAGGACACCAAAATCGATTGGTGGGGCACGCATATTCAAGTCAATGGCAAGTGGATCGATGTGCGGGACACCTATGAAAGCAAAAATAAGATCGGCCACCTTGACCTTGCAACCGATTCCAACCTGACCCTGAAAGATGGTACGGAAACGGACGCTGTTCTGATGCGCGACAACATGAAGTTCTTGTGGAATCAGGATGCCGAAAAACTGCTTGATGGCGAGGGTACCGAAGCCAAGTTCATGAATCAGATTTCCTATGACAACGAAGACAATAAAACGGGCAAGGGCCATTATGAGTACCCGCGCGCCTCTTGGGGTAACAACAACTGGATCGCACCCGGTTCGGACCAGTACCCCACGGAGAGTGCTTATTACAAGCTGACCGGTACCGTTGCCTATGATTCGTTGAAGCGCCCCGATGGAACTACCTACTTCAGATCTGAGGACGAAGCCCAGCGGTATCTGGATCTCTATATGAGCAACCTTTCGACGGAGGAAAAGAAGGGTCTGAATCCGCAGATCGTCACGATGTATACGGATCAGAATTATACCGAGCGGGGCAAGATTTATAAAGTCTACCTGCGCACTTCCGACCTCACCACCTATGGCTATATGTCCAAGGACAGCAACACCTGCGTAAACAGCTCTTATGGCACTGATAGAGGCCGAGTCAGGTGGGCCGGTGGTTTTGACCTGCGTATCGACGACCTGACCCAGATCGACGAAAAGACCATTACTGCCCATGGCAGAAATGTGTACACCTGCACCGGCACCATAAGCAAGATCACCTCCGAGCTAGAAAAGCGCAGCAAAGATCTGAAACTGATCCCCACTTATAAGACCACTACGTCTTATGAGTATGAGACTACCGGCGGTGACAACGGCCAGTTCGGCAGCTATGATCAGACCTATACCCAGAACAAGACGTATGAGACCGCTGTTAAGAGAACCGGCTCCTCCAGCTACGTCACCTACAAGACCTGGCAGGACACCACAGCTACCTGGAAGGATGTTCTGAACAAGATCACCGGTTTCTTCAAGTTCAACTACACTTCTACCGATGATGCCGAGGTGACCGAGGCCACCAAGAAGACCGATGTGCACACCGAATCCTCGGTGGTTTACCACTACTCTTATGTCGAATCCTCGGAGCCCATTATCGTCCCGCCGGTCACTCCGCCGGTGGATCCCGATACCCCGGACGGCCCCGTGGAGGATGAGACCCCGGACGAAGTCGTGACCCCGGAGACCCCCGAGCTGCCGCCCGTGCAGGACGCCACCCCGGATGATGCTGCTCCGGAAACTCCGGTCCTGCCGTCTGACGCGGTCCTGCCCGCTGTGCAGGATGCACTGCCGCAGACCGGCGTGAACTGGTTCACCGCTCTGGGTATGGCATTCAGCGGCATGCTGCTGATGGTCGTAGGCGCATTCGCCAGCCTCAAGTACAAGGAAAAGCACTGATGCTTTCCCCTTCTAACGTGATCCACGTCAAGTCGTAAACGCATAGAAAGGGTCTCCCCATTCCGGGGAGGCCCTTTCGTGTTGTGTTCGGCTTATGCTTCCGCTTTGGCAGCGCGGTACCACTGTACCAGCTTTTCGGCGTCCTGCCAGCCCTTGCGGTACATGGCTTCCAGTTCCATGCAGCGGTCCAGCGCACCGCACACAGCAAAAGCCGCCCCGCAGGTCGGAACTTCCGGTGCCTGCGGGGCGGCTTTCTGCATTTACGAAACGGGGAAAAGTGCTCAGAGGTCTGCGCCGTTGGAGCGGATGACCTTCTGATACCAGTAGAAGGAATCTTTCTTGCTGCGGGCCAGCGTACCGGTGCCGTCGTCCTGCTTGTCCACATAGACGAAGCCGTACCGCTTGCTCATCTCGCCGGTGGAGGCAGACACCAGGTCGATGCCGCTCCAGGCGATGTACCCCATCAGGTCCACGCCGTCGGACACAGCCTGCTTGACCGCCTCGATGTGACGGCGCAGGTAGTCGATGCGGTAATCATCGTGGACACTGCCGTCGGGCTCCACCGTGTCGTGGGCACCCAGACCGTTTTCCACCAGGAACAGCGGTTTCTGGTAGCGGTCATACAGCTGGTTCATGGTGATGCGCAGGCCCAGCGGGTCGATGGCCCAGCCCCACTGGCTGGTCTGCAGATAGGGGTTCTTCACCGAGCGCACCACGTTGCCGTCGTTCACGGCCTTGCCCTCCAGGCTGGCCGCCACGCAGCGGCTGGCATAGTAGCTGAAGGAGATGAAGTCCACGGTGTTCTCCCGCAGCAGGGCGTCATCGCCGGGCTCGGTGTGCAGCTGCACCTGCTTTTCCGCAAACAGCTTGCGGGCGTAGCCGGGGTAGCGGCCCCGCACCTGCACGTCGATGAAGAGCAGGTTTTCCTGCTCCTTCTGCACCGACTCCCAGACGTCCTCCGGGTTGCAGGAGTAGGGGTAGAAGCTGCCGCCGGCCAGCATGCAGCCCACCTGATTGGCGGGGTCGTACTGGTGGGCCAGGCGGGTGGCCGTGGCGCTGGCCAGCAGCACATGGTGGGCCGCCTGATAGATCACCTGGCTGCGGTTCTCGCCCTCCTGGAAGGCAATGCCTGCCCCGGAGAAGGGACTGTGCAGCAGGATGTTGATCTCGTTGAAGGTAAGCCAGTAGTGCACAAGGCCGGAGTATTCTTTGAAGCAGGTCTCGGCGTAGCGGGCAAAGCATTCCAGCGTTTTGCGGCTGCGCCAGGAGCCGTACTGCTCCACCAGACCCATGGGGATGTCAAAGTGGCACAGGGTGACCAGCGGCTCAATGCCGTACTTCCGGCACTCCTGGAACACATTGCGGTAAAAGGCCACACCCTCCGGGTTGGGGGTCCGTTCATCGCCGTGGGGGTACAGGCGGGACCAGGAGATGGAGGTGCGGAACACCTTCAGCCCCAGCTCTGCCATCAGGGCGATGTCCTCTTTGTAATGGTGGTAGAAGTCCACGCCGGTGTGGCTGGGGTAATACTCCCCTGCCTGCAGCGTCGGGTGGGGCGTGCCGCCCAGCTTGACCTCCATGCGGTGGACACCGTGGGGCATCATGTCGATGTTGCTCAGGCCGCGGCCGCCCTCGTTGTAAGCGCCTTCGGCCTGATTGGCCGCAATGGCAGCACCCCAGAGGAAATTTTCGGGCAGTTTGTAATCAGACATGGGAATCACTCCTCTTCCGGGAGATCCTCAAAGCCGATCACCAGCGTCAGCACAAAGGACAGCACGATGGACAGCACCGAGATGCCGGCGATCCAGGCGATGCTCACACCGGGGTTGGCCGGGTCGATGAACTGCACGCCGGTGAGCACGCTGGGCGACACCATGGAACGGCTGGCCAGACCTGCCATGCCGGCCAGGCAGCCGCAGACAAAGCCGGTGATCAGGGAAGCGATCAGGGGGCGCTTCAGGCGCACGGCCACGCCGTACAGGGCGGGCTCGGTGGTGCCGGCGATCAGAGCAGAGGAAGCAGCGGCCAGAGCGGTCTGGCGCAGCTCGCTGTTCTTGGTCTTGAAGGCAACGGCCAGGGACACGCCGCCCAGAGACAGGTTTGCACCGATCTCAGAGGGCATAACGGTGCCCTCCATGCCGGTCTCGGAGATGGTCTGCAGGATGGTGGGGGTGAACACGCGGTGCATGCCGGTGATGACCAGCAGGGGCCAGAGGGCACCCATGATGCCCACAGCCAGGAAGCCCAGCTTAGCCTGCACGAAGTAGACGAATGCGGAGATGCCCTCGCCGATCATGATGCCGACCGGGCCGACCACGATGATCGCAATGGGAGCAGCAATGAGGAAGATCAGCATGGGCTTGAGGAAGTTCTTGGTGACAGCCGGGGTGATCTTGTCGATGGCACGCTCAATGTAAGACAGGATCCAGGTCATGCACAGAGCCGGGATGACGGTGTAGGTGTACTTGACGCCCACCACCGGGATGCCCAGGAAGTGTGCGGCGGTATCGCCGACCGTGACCGCCTCCATCATGGTGCGGAAATCCGGGTGCAGCATCAGGCCTGCAATGGCAATGGCGATGAACATATTGGTGTTGAACTTCTTGGAAGCAGAAGCGGCCACCATCACCGGCAGGAAGTAGAAGGCTGCGTCACCGATGGTGTTCAGGATCTTGTAGGTCTCACCGTCGGCCGACAGCACACCAACCATGCCCAGCAGCATGACCAGCAGCTTGACCATGGAGCCGCCGATGATGGCGGGGATCAGCGGGGACATGGTGCCCACGATGGCATCCAGAATGTTGTTGCCCACCTTCTTCAGGGTCAGGGGTTCCTTCTTCTCGCCGCGGGCCACCTGGCTTGCCTCGCCGAAGTCGCCCATCTTGAGCACCTCGTTGTAGGCCTCTTCCACATGGTTGCCAATGATGATCTGGTACTGGCCGCCCTGGTTCACGACGCCCATCACGCCGTCGGTCGCCTTGACGGCTGCGTCGTTGATCTTGCCCTCGTCCTTCACCACGAAGCGAAGGCGGGTCATGCAGTGGGTCACGCTGGCAATGTTCTCCACACCGCCGATGTTCTCCACGATCTTTTTGGAGATCGCAGCATAATCTTTTGCCATGATTGTTTCTCCTTTACCTTTTCAAGTCATCCAATTTCCGGTCGAAGTACTTCTGATGCGTCCATTATAGACGCAGGCAGGTGGTTTGTCAGCAGTTTCTGGGCATAAAAAAACAAGTGCCGTTTTTTTGCACTTGTTTTTTCCAGGTAACACCCTGTTTTTTATTTTTTGCTTTTTCAGATGGCCGCCGGGCCCTCGGAGGTGTAGCGGTAGAGCTTTTTGCCCAGCCGTTCCACGATGCTCATGGCCGGGAGCTGGGTCGTCACATCGTAGACTCCCAGCCGCTCGTAGGTGACATAATAGGCAAGGTTGTAGTCCGAGAGTTTTGCGATGGTGCAGTTTTCCGTGTTGGTCACGCTGAGGATCTGGCAGTTCTGCTCCTTGAAGCGCATCACATGGCCGATGGTGTCGCGGGACTCACCGGACACCGAAAACACGATCACCAACGAATTTTCCACGAATCGGCTCTCGGTGGGGTAGTGGGGCTCGTCGATGTACAGGCAGAACTTGCCCATGCTGGAAAAATAGCGTGCCCCGTACTTGGCCACGATGCCGGACATGCCGCTACCTACAAAAAAGATGTGCCGGGCCTGAAAAATGACCCTGGTCAGCATGTCCAGCTTCCGCTCAAACTCCGCCGAGCAGGTCTTTTTCAAAAAGTCGATGACCTCCGACACATCGTCCTTGACCGGCGGCTGCTTTGCCTGTTCCAGATGCTGGCGCAGCCGGATCTTGAACTCCGCGTAGCCGTCGCAGCCCGCCTTTTTGCAGAACCGGAGGATGGTGGAGGTAGACACATGGGCGGCATCCGCAAACTCCCGGATGCGCATATAGCACACCTTGTCCGCGTTCCGCACAACATACTTATAAACTTCCAGCTCCAGATCATTCAGGCTGCAGATCATCTCTTCGCTGAACATCGGCCGCCCCTCCCTCGTGGTGGTTTTTGTTCCAGTATACTGTATTTTTTGCCGCGTTACAATTCCCCTGCTCAGAAAAAAGCCGCCGCACGGTGGCAGGGCCGTGCGGCGGCAGAAACATGCTTTGGGGAACCGATCAGATCAGGCTCAGGGCCTCTTCGTCGCCCACGAGGGTGAAGTCGGGGTGCATCTGCAGGATGCTGGCGGGCACTTCCGGGGTGACCGGGCCGAAGAAGGCCTTCTTCACGATCTCGGCCTTGCCGGTGCCGTTGACCACCATCAGCACCTTGCGGGCCTGCATGATGGTCTTGATGCCCATGGTGTAGGCCTGCTTGGGCACCAGATCCTCGTTGCCGTCAAAGAAGCGCTTGTTGGCCTCGATGGTGGCAGGGGTCAGATCCACGCAGTGGGTCTCCAGCTCAAAGGCCTCGCCCGGCTCGTTGAAGCCGATGTGGCCGTCGTGGCCGATGCCCAGCAGCTGCAGGTCGATGCCGCCCACGCTGTGGATGATCTGGTTGTACTGGGCGCAGGCTGCGTCCGCATCGGGGTTGGTGCCATCCGGCAGGTTGATGCGGGCGGGGTTGATGTTGACGTGGTCAAACAGGTGGCGGTGCATGAAGCTCCAGTAGCTTTCCGGGTGGTCCTTGGGCAGGCCGCGGTACTCGTCCAGGTTCACGGTGGTGACCTCCGAGAAATCAATGTCGCCCTTGTTGTACCACTCCACCAGCTGCTGGTAGGCCCCCACCGGGGTGCCGCCGGTGGCCAGACCCAGCACGCAATTGGGCTTCATGATGACCTGTGCGGAAATAATGTTTGCCGCCTTGCGGGACATGTCTGCGTAATCCTTTGCACGAATGATCTTCATCACAAACGACCTCTTTCATCTTTCATCTTTCATCTTTGCTGCGTTCACCGCGCAGCATCGGTTTTGCGCTTCCACGCATTCTATTGCAATTCTACCACAATTCACCGGATGCTGTCCAGCATTCTAGCGCATTCTGACCGAATTTTGCTGTTTTTCAGCCGATTCGTCCAAAATCCGCCGGGCAGAACGCAGAGGGCCCCGCCGAAGCGGAGCCCTCACACTGGTTGGCAGCGGTTGCACCGCCCCACAAAAAGCCTTCCTGCATTTTCATACGGACATCCTCACTTTCTTCTTATCATGGGCCGTGCCCATTGGAATTCCTGCGCCTCTAGTATAGCGGAAAAATCACAAAAGAAGATTTTTGGGCTTCTTTGTGCTAAAAAGACAAAACAGCGCCCCCTGCGCCGTCCGAGACGGTTCAGGGGGCGCTGTCATTGCGGTTCAGGGAATGCTGCGGGGATCAGTCTGCAGACAGATAGTGCATGGCCTTGCGCAGGCGTGCCTCATTTTCTGCGGTGGGCTCCATGAAGGGGCTGTGGAACAGATCCTGGAACAGGTTCTCCATCTTGGGGGAGTTCGGGTCGATGCCGATGTCCTCCAGGGTCAGGGGCATGTTCATGCTCCGCATGAAATCACGGAAGGGTGCCACCTGCTCCGGATGGCCGTTGAAGGCCAGCTGCAGGCAGTCGCCGATGGCCACGATCTCACCGTGCAGGTAGGGCTTTGCCTCCTGGGTGAAGTGGGTGCGCACCAGCTCGTAGGTCTCGTGGCCCAGAGCGGTCTGGCCAAAGCCTTTGCTCACGCCGCTGACGATGCCGGCCACGGCAACGTTCAGGTAAGCGATATCCTCCACGGCCTTGGTCAGCTTGCCCTCGGCAATGTCATGGCAGGCCTGATGGGCCTCCTTCTCGTAAACATGGTAAGCCATCTCTGCGATGGTGTAAGCGGTGAACAGACCGATGCTCACATCGTCCAGCAGGATCTCGCTGCGGCCGTTCTGGATCTCGATCATCTTGGCCATGCCGTCCATGATGCCGCTGGCTGCGTAGCGCGGGGGCTCCTTGCAGATCACGTCCATGTCCATGACGATGGCGTTGACCTCGTGGTCATAGCGCAGGCTGCCCAGGGAGGCACCCTCGGCAGTGTACATGACGCTCAGCGGGGCAAATGCCGCGCAGGTGGCAATGGAGGTAGGCACCTCCACGATGGGCAGGTCGCCTGCAAAGTGTGCCGTAGCCTTGGCCTGATCCATGATGCGGCCGCCGCCGACACCAACGATGACCTGGCAGCCGGTGGTCAGGGCCTGCAGGGCGTGCTCCTTGGCGCGCTCGTAGGTGTTCTGATCCGGGTACAGGGAGAGTTCAAACTCCACACCGGCATCCTTCAGGCTCTTTTCTGCCTTGCCTTCGGTGGCTGCCCAGGCGCGGGGACCGGCAATGACCAGGGCCTTTTTGCCCAGACGTGCCACCTCGCCGCCCAGCAGGTTCAGGGCGCCTGCTTCCTGCAGGTAACGGCCAGCGCCGAACTTGTAAGCGTTATCCAGTTTGATATCGGCCAGACTTCTTGCTTCTGCCATAGTTTTTACACTCCTTACTCCATGTAAGCACCCTTCATGGCACTGACTGCGTGCTGACTATACAGCTTCAGCAGGCCATGGGTGTATTTGCTTGTAAAACCCTTCCAGTTGGCTTTGCGTTCTGCCAGAATGGCGTCCATTTCTTCGGGGGTCTTGTGCTCGCCCTTCACACCGGTGATCTCCAGGCGGCGGGCCTCCACGTCCAGTTCAATGATATCGCCCTCTTCCACCAGTGCGATGGGGCCGCCTGCGGCGGCTTCAGGGCTGACATGGCCGATGACGGGGCCGCGGCTTGCGCCGGAGAAGCGGCCGTCGGTGATCAGGGCCACGCTGGCTGCCAGGGTCGGATCCGAGCAGATGGCTTCGCCGGTGTAGAACATCTCCGGCATACCGCTACCGCGGGGGCCTTCGTAGCGGATGAACACGGCATCGCCCGGGTGGATGCGGCCGTGGAGGATGGCGTCGATGGCGTCCTCCTCACAGTCGAAGGGGCGGGCGGTCAGGGTCGCCTTGAACATGGCCTTGGGGCAGGCGGTGTGCTTGATGACACAGCCTTCCGGGGCCAGGTTGCCGCGCAGGATGGCGATGGAACCGTTGGTGCCGATGGGCTCGTCGAAGCTGCGGATGATGTCGGTGCGCTTGATCTCGCGGCCGATCTTCTTGCTCTTCTCGGCCAGCAGGGCATCGCAGTGCTCGTAGAAGCCGTTCTTCTTCAGCTCCTCCAGATTCTCGCCCAGGGTCTTGCCGGTAACGGTCTTGGCATCCAGATGCAGCATGGACTTGATCTCTTCCATGATGCGGGGCACGCCGCCTGCATAGTAGAAATACTGTGCGGGCCAGTCGCCTGCGGGACGGATGTTCAGCAGGTAGTGTGCGCCGCGGTGCATCCGGTCAAAGGTGTCGGCGTCGATCTCGAAGCCGAACTCGTGGGCAATGGCGGGGATGTGCATCAGGGCATTGGTGGAGCCGGAAATGGCCGCATGGACCATGATGGCGTTCTCAAAGCTGCGCATATCCACGATATCGCCTGCGGTGACACCGGCTTCCACCAGCTTCATCAGCTGTGCACCGGCGTCGTAGGCAGCCTGCTTCAGCTCGGGGGCAGTGGCCGGCATCAAAGCGGTGCCGGGCAGCATCAGGCCCAGAGCCTCGGCCATGACCTGCATGGTGGAGGCAGTGCCCATAAAGGAGCAGGCGCCGCAGCTGGGGCAGGCGTGCTGCTTGTAGTAGGTCAGCTGCTCGGCCGGGATCTCGCCGCGCTCGTACTGTGCGCTGAACTTGCCGATCTGCTCCAGGGTGAGCAGCTCGTTGATGGCACAGCCGGGGTCGTTCTCGGTGTACTTGGCGGGCAGGTCGTATGCCTCCATGACACCGCCGGTGACCACGATGGCTGCCATCATGTCCTTCATGCGGCCGATGCTCATGAGCATGGCGGGCATGGCCTTGTCGCAGCTGGAAATGAACACACCGCCGTCAAAGGTGGTGGCGTTGGCCTGTGCTTCCACCAGGTTGGTGATGGCTTCGCGGTGGGCCAGCGAGTAGTTAATGCCGTCATGGCCCTGGGCCATGCCGTCGCACATGTCGGTGGCAAAATACCGGGCAGCCTTGCCGCCGTGGTCGTTCACGCCGCGGACAGCCTCTTCCACAAAGATATTCAGGTGGCCGGAGCCCGGATGGCTGTTGCCGTAGGTGCTCTCCACCATGATCTGGGGCTTGCTCAGGTCATCGACCGTCCAGCCCATACCCATGCGCAGGGGGTCCATCTCAGGGGACAGGGAACGGACCTGCTGACTTTTCAGCATTATATTCAACTCCTTATAAAACTCTCAGATACTCTCTCACAGGGTCAGGCGGCGGTCACGCGCAGCGACCTTCCACCAGCCTGTGACCTTGCCGTTTTCCACCACCGGGACCGCCGGGTACAGGGCGCTGGTGGGGCAGACGTGAGTCGGGATGGCAAACAGCTCGGTCCCGATGGGCGGGATGTCGGCGATGTGCTCTTCCGGCACACGCACCACCCAGTGCTCCTCGTTCTGGATCACGGTGCGGGCATACTCCATGCCCACGATCTCCGCGCGCTCCGGCTGGGGATCGGTGGCCACGGCCTTGCAGCCCAGATCCAGTGTGAAGGTGTCGCGGCTGGGGCGGCTCACCACGCGGGTGAGCAGGGCGGCAGCCGGGGTGAACTTCAAATCCGGGTAGGCCTTGCGGTACCCAGCGTCCTGGATCACGCAGGTGCCGGGGCTCAAAAACTCTCCGGTCATCTCGGCGTGCACCGGGAAGGACGGGGTGCCGCCCATGATCAGGATCTCGCAGCAGATGCCGTCCGCCTTCAGGCGGGCCTTGATCTCCTCGATCTGCTTGTCCACAGGGGCGGTAGCCACCTCGCGCTCCTGCACGCTGCTCTCGTGGCGGTGGCCGTCGTAGCAGTGCATGCCGCGCATGACGATGCCGGGCAGGGTGTTCCACTCCCGGTACATCGCTTCCACTTTATCCAGCGGCACACCGGTGCGGTGCTGGCCCATGTCCACATCCATCAGCACATTGGCCTTGCAGGTCTGGCCCAGCTTGCGGATCTGCTCCGTGTCATCGCCGATGGCAAAGAACTCCACCTCCGGGAAGGCGGCCTGCAGCGCGGCAAAGCGCTTGATGTTGGGGCCCACCAGCGGGTACGCCAGAGTCAGGTGCTTCGCACCGGCCTTGGCGGCCATTTCAGCCTCGGCGATGGTGGCGCACTTGAAGCGGTCGATGCCCGCCTCGATCTGCATTTGGACCACCTCGGCCATCTTGTGGGTCTTGATGTGGGGCCACAGGCGGGCAGCGCCGCCTGCAATGTCGATCATCTTGCGGATATTCTCGCGGATGATCGCCGGGTAATAGACCAGCTGCGGGCTTACGATGTCCTGCTGACCCTCAAAGGTATAGAGGTTGTCGTTGATCTTATTCATACTCCACCAGCATCTCGATCTCGACCGCGATGTTGCCCGGGCAGGAATTGGTGCCCATGGCGGTGCGGGCGGGCAGACCCTTCTCCTCGCCGAACAGCTCGAACAGCAGGTTGGAGCCGCCGTTGATGACCTGCGGCTGCTGTGCAAAATCATCGGTGCAGTTGACAAAGCCCAGGACCTTGACGCAGCGCTTGATGCGGTTCAGGTCGCCCAGCTTGGCGTCCAGATTGGCCAGCAGGTTCAGCATGCAGTTGTAAGCAGCCTTCTGGCCCTGCTCCAGGGTCAGGTCGCCGCCGACCTTGCCCACGATGTTGTGGCCGTCGCCGATGTCAGGGCCGCAGCCGCTGCAGTACAGCAGATGATCGCCGAACTCCATGACCGGAGTGTAGACGCCGCCCTTCGGCGGGGGTGCGGGCAGGGTGATGTTCATTTCCTTGAGCTTATCGTAGACATTTGCCATAAGAAAAAACCTCTCTTCTTTTTCTCTGACGCAGCCGAAACGGGGGCTGCTGCCGGTTGAAAGATGTTCCGCAGCCGGTGTACGCCGACTGTGAAGCGACTTGTTTATATTCCCAACAGCGTACTGCCCAGGCTCAACACCAGCGGCACGCTGATCAGGATACTAAGGGTGGAATGTGCAACGGCCTGGCTGGCCAGCTCGCCCTCGGTGTCGTACTGCTTTGCCAGCACGGCCGTCAGGCTGCCTGCCGGGCAGGATGCCAGAATCAGGATCGCCATGCACAGGGTGCGGTCCAGCGGCAGGAAGTACAGCGCCGCCAGGAAGCCCAGCGGGAACACGACGCACCGCAGGGCCGTGATGAGCCATACCATGGGGTTCGTGACCAGCTTTTTCAGGTCACTGCGGGCCAGCATGCTGCCTGCGATCATAAGAGCCAGCGGGGTGGTGGTATTGCCCACCGCCTTGCAGAAGCTGTCCAGAATGGCGGGCAGCCGCAGGCCGGTCACCAGCATGACCACCATGATGGCGGTGGTGATGTTGGTGGGGGTAAGGAATGCTTTGATGCTCACCTTGGCTTCCGGGTCGAACAGGTGCTGTACATAAGTAAAGAACAGGATGTTGTAGGCCATGATGCCGGCGGCACCGTACAGGGCACCCGCCTCGCTGCCCAGCAGGGCGCTGATGAGTGGGATGCCGATGAAGGCGCTGTTGGGCATGACGGCGGCACCCACCAGCACGGCCTTCTGGCCGCGGGTCAGGTGCATGGCCCTGCTCAGCACAAGGCAGATGCCGATGGTGAGGATGTAGAAGATCTCCAGCACCACATAGCCCTTGAGCATGCCGGCCACGGCCTCGCGGCCGCCGTCGATGCTGGCACTGGCCAGCAGGGTGCAGGGCAGGGTGACCGACATGACCAGGTTGGACAGGAACTTGCTGTTCCCGTCGTCCATGATGCCCAGTTTGGTCACGGCTGCACCGGTGCCGATCTCCAGAAAGATGATCAGGATCTGCTGCAGAAGGATCGCGATCGACATGGCAGCTCCTTACACCGTCAGCACCATACCGGCACCGGTCGTGGTGCGCCGGTCGTGGTCAATGGCGACCTGGCCGTTGACGATGCACCAGTCCAGACCGGTGGCCTTCTGGGCAGGATTCGTGAAGGTGGCATGATCCGTGAACTTCTTCGGATCGAATACCAGTATATCAGCATAGTTGCCTTTCTGCAAGCTCCCTCGTCCGACCAATCCCATTCTTGCGGCGGGCTGGCTGGTCATCCGGCGGATGGCCTCCTGCATCGTGTAGATGCCGCGCTCGGCCACATACTCCCGCAGCACCTTGGGGAAGGCACCGAACATGCGGGGGTGGGGCGTGTCGGTCTTGGCATAGATGGCATCGGAGATGATATTGGACCAAGGCAGACGCGCCACCGTATCAATATCATCCTGGCTCATGGACATATTGATGATGGCAGTCTTACCGTCCTCGCTGTGCATCAGGTAGGCGGCCAGTGCAGCGGCGTCCTCAAAGCCGAATTTCTCGGCAGCCTCCGTCACTCGCATGCCCAGGAACTTCTCGTTTTCGGGCCGGACCACGCCGCTGATGATGATGCGGTCCCAGCCCAGCGTGATGCAGAAGTTGTCCCAGTCATCGTACAACACGCTGCTGGTACGGCGGAACTCCTCCACACCTTCGGGGGTGCCCAGTTTTTCCAGTGCACGGGTCATGTTGCCGGCCACGAACACCGGGGGCAGCATGGTGGTCAGGGCCGTGCTGCCGCCCTCGTAGGGGTAGAAGTCCACGGTCACGTCCATGCCCTCGGCGCGGGCGGCTTCGATGTCGGCAATGGCGGTGTGGATGTCCTTGCCCCAGTTCTTCATGCCGCAGCTCTTGAAGTGGCTGATCTCCAGGGCACAGCCCACGCGGCGGGCGATCTCGATCACCTCGCGCACGCTCTGCACCATGCTGTCGCCCTCACCGCGGATGTGGGTGGTGATCACACGGTGGTAGCGGCCCACCGGCTCCAGAATGTAGGCAAATTCATCGGTGGAGGAGTAGCACTCCGGCAGGTACATGATGCCCAGCGACACACCGGGAGCACCGGCGGCCATGGCGTCCTCGATCAGAGCACGGGCGTCGTCCAGCTCCTGCTGGGTGTAGGGAGTGTCGGCAAAGCCCTTGACGCAGATCTTGACGGTGCCGGTGCCGATCATGGCGGCAACGTTCAGGGGCAGGTCGGCCTTGTGCAGGGCAGCCAGATAATCACGGTAGGTGTGGGGGCCGTCCAGGCCGATGGGGCCCATGACGGCTTCTTCAAAGGAATAATACTCCTTTGCCGCCTCGTCCGATTCCGGGCGCGGGGTCATGCTGATGCCGCAGTTGCCTGCCACTGCCGTGGTAATGCCCTGGGCCAGCTCCACCTCGCCAAAGTGCGGGTCGTTGAGGGGCTTTGCGTCGTGGTGACGGTGGATATCCACAAACCCCGGGGTCACCACCTTACCGGTGGCGTCGATAACCTGGTCTGCCGGCTCCGTGATGCCCGGAGCGATCTGGGCAATACGGTCGTCCTGCACCAGCAGGTCTGCCTGGTAGGGCTGGCCCCCAAGGCCGTCGTATAGGGTGCCGTTCTGGATCAAAATACGTTTCATGATAAGTTCCCTCTTGCTATGAATTTGCCCTGCGGCAAGGCGACCCTGCCGCAAACGATGAAAGGGGCAAGGGCGTATGCCCTCGCCCCTTTCGGAGAAACAGATTTACAGTTTGCCGGCTCAATAGATCTTACAGATCTTCTTCCTCAGCCGCAGCCTCAGCAGCAGCGACCTTTTCCACGACAGTGCCGCGGCGGTCGTCCATGACGTGCTTCAGGCGCACATCGTCGGGAGTGGTGTCAGCAGGGAACATGAGAGAGACCACAATGCCGAACACCAGAGAAATGATGGTAGCAGGCACAGCCGGACCACCCATGGTGGCGTTGATCCAGTTCTTGAAGGAAGGCAGCACCAGGATCAGCACGCCCAGCAGAGTGCCGGAGCCGATGCAGGCCAGACCGCCCTGCCAGTTGACACGCTTCCAGAAGCGGCCCAGCAGCATAGCCACAGCCACGCCGGGCAGGAAGGCGCCCACGATGGTGGAGATGTAGCCGATAACGTCGTTGACGAACAGGGTGATGAAGAAGGCAGCGCCCAGGGTGCAGATCAGAGCGATACGGCTGTACTTGGCGTAATCTTCTTCCTTGATGGTCTTGCCGGTGACGCTGGGGTACACGTCGGTCAGCAGGATGGTAACGCCGGAGATGGCGTCGGAGTCACCGGAGGACATGGTAGCGGACAGGCCGCAAATCATGAACATCATGCCGATGATCGGGGGCAGTGCGTTGGTAGCCATGTAAGCAAAGGCGTAGTCGCCGCTGGCCAGGGTGTCACCATTCATGGTGGCGATGGTGAAGCAGCTCATGCCGATGATGGCGGTAACAAAGCTCCAGCCGAACAGCAGGATGCCCTGGCCCAGGAAGGCCTTGCGAGCAGTCTTTTCGTCCTTGGAGGTGTAGATACGGGTACGATGGGTGGGGGTACCGATAACGCCCATGGCTGTGGACAACACCAGTGCTATGGCAGCCATGACACCGTAGGAGCCCAGGCCGTAGAAGGTCATTGCGCCGGGCTTGCCAGCAGCGGTGAAGGTATCCACCACGTTCTGATAGCCGCCTGCCAGGGGGATGGCACGGATAGCGATGGTCAGGAAGCCGATGAGGATAGCGATGAACTGGACAGCGTCGGTGGTAACAACGGCCATGTAGCCGCCGATGAACACATAGATGCCGAAGCCCAGAACGGTGATGATCTTACAGGTAACGTCGGGCAGCTGGGTGACGTAAGCCAGGTACTTGGCACCGCCGTTCAGGTGGTTGCCCAGCCAGATGATCTCGATGACGAACATCATAAAGCCCATGACCTGGCGGATGATCTTTTTGCCGCCGTAGTAATACTGTGCTTCCTCAGACATGGTCAGGAAGCCCTTGTTCTTTGCCTTGGTGAACAGCAGCATAGAAAGGATACCTGCCGATGCGCCCAGGCCGTAGATGGCGCCGCCCCAACCGTGGTTGAAGCCGTTGCCGATGGCACCCATGGAAGAACCGGTGCCGATCATGGTAGCACCCACGGTGCAGAAGATCAGGAAGAAGCCGAGGTTGCCGCCGCCGGTCAGGAAGCTGCTGCCCTCATTTTTGCCGCGGCTGGTGATCCAGCCCACAAAGATCATAAAGCAGATCCATGCGATAAAGCCGCCAATAAACAATGGGATGTATTTGGGATCCAACATAGTTTCATTTCCTCCTTAGAATCATTTTCCTCAGCCCGGCGCAGGGTCCGCTCGGGCCGATATGGCTGTCAGGCATTTCCCCGCTGCGGGCCGGCACCGTGGGGTCGTTGTCCGACAACAACTTCGCTGTCCTAAATTTACCAATTTTCTTTCCATCCGTCAATAGTTTTTTAACATTTTCTGCACAAATATGGATTTTCGGCGCATGTTATAATTTTTTGTTCCTCGTCTTGTCATTTCCACGAAAAACAAACTGCCCCTTGCAGTCTATTTTCCGGTGTCGTATACTGAAATTGGAGCAGAGATTTACAGAAAAAATTACAAGCCCCTTTCAAAAGCAACGATGTTGTGCTCATTTTTAATCGTTTGCAATTTATTAAGTTGTCTGACAATGCCGTCGCAGGCCCCAAAAGTGTCTGCATCCCGTGCAAAAGGCAACGATCGGCGGCGCTCCGGCCGCCGAAAAAAGGGCGGACGGCCTGCAGTTTTCAGCCATCCGAACCAGAAAGCGCACAATTTTTGTTCAGATATCGGAACGCAAGTCCCAATACAGCCCGATATCCGAACACGTCCGGTGTTTTCAGGATTCCTGTGCGGAACACATCGGAACACTTTCGTCGTTTTCCCGACCTGGTCCGAATGCCTCTCAGAGGCCCTATATATAAGGAAAGGAAGTGAGACCCATGCCTTCCGGAGATGCCCACCGTTCCCTGGCACGCGCGCTGGATATCCTGGAGCTGTGCAGCCTGAACGGCAGCGGTTACACCCTTACCCAGCTGTCCCAGCATCTAGGCATTGCCAAAGGCAGCATCTCCCCGCTGCTGCACACCCTGCGGGACCGCGGCTACCTGACCCTGGACGACCAGGATCATCACTACCGCATCGGCCGCATGGCGTTCCGCATTGGAAACACCTATCTGGACGAAGCCAGCGCCCTGCGGGAGATCTACCGCCTGATGCACGACATCGTGTCGGTCTGCCACGAGACATGCCACCTGGGCTGCCTGAAAAACGGGGATGTCTATTACCTCAAAAAGGTGGAGAGCCCCCTGTACAGCCACACCGTCACGGTGGAGGGCCGCAGCCTGCCGGCCTACGCCACCGGCGTGGGCAAGGCTCTGCTGGCCGACTACCAGCTGCCCCAGCTCAAGGCCCTGTATTACGACGGCCTGTACCCGCTGACCGAGCACACCATCACCGACTTCCGCCTCCTGGCCGACCAGCTGGCCGAGATCCGGGCCAGCGGCTTTGCCTACGAGTGTGAGGAGAGCACCCGGGGCATCCGCTGCATCGGCGTGCCGCTGCGCAAAAACGGCAAAGTGGTGGCCGCGCTGAGCGTTGCCTTCCCGCTGGAGCGCTACAGCGACGCTGCCGCCGCCAGCGCCCGGCAGGCGCTGGACGAAGCCCGGCGTCAGATCGAGCGAATGCTTTGCAGCGTAGAGCTGCAGTTCTGAGCCTTACTTATAAGAAAAGGAGTGTTATTTATGCCTCAGTTGATCACCATCGGCGAGACCATGGCCGCCTTCACCCCGGACAGCGTGGGTGCCCTGCGCTATGTGCAGAACTTCGGCATCCGCACCGCCGGTGCCGAGAGCAATGTAGCCGTGGGTCTGGCAAAGCTGGGCCTGGAGGCCGCCTGGGTCAGCCGCCTGGGCACCGACGAGTTTGGCTGCTTCATCCGCAATCAGCTCCGTGCCGAGGGCGTGGACTGTTCCCGCGTCATCTACGACCCGGACCACCGCACCGGCATCATGTTCAAGGAGACCGGCGTGGGCGAGACCAAGGTATTCTATTACCGGGAGAACAGTGCCGCCAGCCACCTGTGCCCCGAGGACGTGACCCCCGCCCTGCTGGACGGCGTGAAGGTGCTGCACATGAGCGGCATCACCCCCGTGCTGAGCGAGAGCTGCCTGGCCATGACCAAAGCCGCCTTTGCTCTGGCCAAGGAGAAAGGCGTTGCCATCAGCTTTGACCCCAACATCCGCCGCAAGCTGTGGCGTGGGCAGGACTACGCCCCCCTGATCCGGGAGCTGACCCTGCAGAGCGAGATCGTGCTGCTGGGCCTGGACGAGGCCGACGCCCTGTTCGGCCTGCGCGACCCGGACGCCATCTTCGATCTGCTGTTCCGCGACGGCTGCGCACAGTATGTGGCCATCAAGGACGGCGGCAACGGTGCCTGGGTGGCCGACAAGACCACCCGCGAAAAGCTGCCGCCCTACCCCTGTAAGCCCATTGAGCCCATCGGCGCCGGTGACGGCTTCAATGCCGGCTTCCTGGCCGGCATCCTGCAGGGCCGCGATGTGGTCACCGCAGGCCGCATGGGTGCCATCTGCGGCGCCCTGGCCACCCAGACCCCGGGCGACGTGGAGGGCTACCCCGACGCCGCCCAGATGGAAGCTGCCCTCACCGGCGCTGCCATCACCTACCGCTGATCCGCTGAAACCGCCGGTTTCATTGTTTGCCGAAAGGAGTTTTTTGTATGGACACTTACGATCTGGTTTCCAAGCATCCGTTGCTGGCCATCCTGCGCAACGTTCCGCTGGAAAAGACCATTGATTACGCCGAGGCCGCCGTGCAGGGCGGTGCCCCCTTCTTTGAGGTGGCACTGAATAGCCCCCACGCCCTGGAGCAGATCACGATGCTGCGCACCCATTTCGGGGACCGCTGCACCGTGGGTGCCGGCACCGCCATCACCGTGGAGCGCTGCAAAGCCGCTCTGGACGCCGGTGCACAGTTCCTTCTGACCCCCGGCACCCCGCTGGATGTGTTCAGCTACTGCGCCGAGAACGACATCGCCCTGCTGCCCGGCGTGCTGACCCCCACCGACGTGGCCACCAGCCTGCAGTTCGGCTACAAGACCATGAAGCTGTTCCCGGCCGGCAGCATGCCCCGCCACTACGTCAAGGACCTGCAGGGCCCCTTTGACGGCACCAACTACATGGCCATCGGCGGCGTGAGCCCCGCCAACATCCGCGAGTTCTTTGACGCCGGCTGCATCAGCGTGGGCCTGGCCTCCAGCCTGATGCCCAAGGACGCCGTGGCCGCCAACGACTGGGAAGCCTGCGCCGCCTACGTCCGCGGCATGGTGGACCAGATCCAGCGCTGAACCTGAACCCATTGAAGCCTTCTGCAATACAAGAGAAAGGATGATTTCCCATGAAGATCGTTGAAGTCAACACCTATACCGTCCGTCCCCGCTGGGGCTTTGTTGAGATCGTGACCGACGAGGGCCTGACCGGCTGGGGCGAGCCTGTGCTGGAAGGCCACTGCGCCACCGTTCTGGCCTGTGTCCAGGAGATGAAGCCCTACCTCATCGGCAAGGACCCCATGCGCATTGAGGACTTTTCCGCTGTGCTGTACCGCGCCGGTTTCTACCGCGGCGGCGGCGTGCTGATGAGCGCCATTGCCGGCATTGATCAGGCCCTGTGGGACATCAAGGGCAAGTTCTTCAACGCCCCGGTCTACCAGCTCATGGGCGGTGCCTGCCGCGACAACATGCGCGTGTACAGCTGGATCGGCGGCGACCGCCCCAGTGATGTAGGTACCGCTGCCCTGGAAAAGAAGAACGCCGGCTTTACCGCCATCAAGATGAACGCCACCGAGGAGCTGCAGATGATCGACACCTACGACAAGGTAGACGCTGTGCTGGAGCGTGTGGCTGCCATCCGGGAGAGCTGCGGCAAGTACTTTGGCATTGCCATCGACTTCCACGGCCGTGTGCACAAGCCCATGGCAAAGGTCCTGGCCAAGAAGCTGGAAGAGTTCGACCCCATGTTCATCGAGGAGCCCGTCCTGTGCGAGAACATGGAGGTGTTCAAGGAGATCGCCGCTGCCTGCAATGTGCCCATTGCCACCGGCGAGCGTCTGTTCACCAAGTATGACTTCAAGCGCCTGCTGCAGGCCGGCGGTGTGGACATCATCCAGCCCGACCTGAGCCACGCCGGCGGCCTGACCGAGGTCAAGAAGATCGCCTCCATGGCCGAAGCCTACGACGTTGCCCTGGCCCCCCACTGCCCCCTGGGCCCCATCGCTCTGGCCAGCTGCCTGAACGTGGACGCCACCTGCTACAACGCCGTGATCCAGGAGCAGAGCATCGGCATCCACTACAACGTGGGCAAGAGCGTGCTGGACTATGTCAAGAACCAGGACGACTTCAAGTTCGTGGACGGCCGCGTGCAGCTGCCCGTCCGTCCCGGTCTGGGCGTGGACGTCAACAAGGAACTGGTGCTGGAGGAGAACAAGACCCCGCACGAGTGGAAGAACCCCGTCTGGCGTCACAAGGACGGCAGCGTTGCCGAGTGGTAATGCATCCCACCGCCTGAGTTAACACAGAGAAACAGCCCGCATGGCAGGAGCATCGTGCTCCGTCATGCGGGCTGTTTGCGTTCGATTTACTCTTTTTCTTCCGGTTCTTCGGGCTTGGTCAACTCCTTGAGCTGCAGCACCCATTCCGGCACTTTGGGAGCAAGGGGCGGTTCGCCGCTGCGGGCGCGGTGCATCTTCCGGTACAGGTCGCGGTTGTAGGAAAGGTGCAGGGTCATGGCATCCCGTGCCCAGGTGCTGTCGCCGCACTTGATGGCCTCCAGTACAGCCTTGTGGGTGTCCAGGGTCTCCTGCAGCAGAGTGCGGTGGGTGCCCTCGGTGAACACCTCCACCGACGCCGTGATGATGGGAGCCAGCTGGGGAGCCACCAGATTGCCGCTGGCGCGGGCAATGGTCCGGTGGAACTTCATATCCTCGTCCAGATAGTCCTGCCCATGCAGGATGTGGTATTCCATGAGGTTGTACAGCGATTCCATCTCGGCGATGTCCTCCGGGGTGGCATGGCGCGCCGCCAGCGCGGCAATGGCCGGCTCGATGATGTTACGCACCTCCAGCAGGTCGAAGGCCAGACGCTCCTTGTCCTCAATGAAATCCAGCCCCAGCGGGTCATCCGCCAGGCCGGGCTGGTCGGTCACAAAAGAGCCCGCGCCGTGGCGCACGGTCAGAATGTTCTGTGACTCCAGCCGCTTGATGGCCTCGCGCACGGTACTGCGTGCCACACCCATCTCGCGGGCAAGCGCTGTTTCAGTGGGCAGCTTGTCGCCGCTCTTCAGTTTTTCTTCCAGAATGTAGTCCTTGATCCGCTGTGCAACCTGTTCGGCCAGCGGCCGGCTGGAATCGTACCCCGCAGTCTCCATAAAAACCTCTTCCTTTGACGTTTCCGCTCTGTTCTATCTTTCATTATACCGGAAATTTCTGGCAGTGTAAAGCAACGCCGTGCAGAAACCTTCGCTCCGGCAGCAAAGGTTTTTGTTTTATGCAAAAGCGGCCGGTGTTTCCCGCACCGGCCGCTTTGTGTTATACTGAACAGGTCACAGGGGCAGCTCCAGCTGACGGCAGTAGTCCACGATGTGGTGGAACATCTGCTCCACGGCGGGAGCCATGGAGGCCGGGCGCTGCACGGCCAAGCCCACCACGCGGTACTCCTCCGGCTCGATGGGATACACCTTGACGGCGGCCTTGCAGTCCCGCAGCAGCATCTGCGGCATGATGGAAATGCCCAGTCCGGCCTCCACCATGGCGATGTTGGACTGATCGTCGATGACATGGCAGCGGCGCTCGGTGCTGATCTTGTACTTCTTGAGGAACTGCCGCATCTCGGCGTCGGTGGCATCGCACTGCACCACAAAGCTCTGGCCGTTCATCAGAGCAGGGGTCATCACGCCGCCCTGGGGTTCGGGCCAGTCCTGCGGCACGATGCACAGCAGCGGCTCCCGAAACAGCTCGGTGAGGTTGAATTCCTCCTTGCAGGTGGAGGAAAGGAACGCAATGTCCACCTGCCCGGTGCGCAGCCACTCCTTGACATCGTCGTAGGTGCCCTGATACACTTCAATTTCGATCTGAGGGTACTGGGCCGCGAAGCTCTTGAGCAGGCCCGGCAGCAGCGAAGCGCACACCGAGTTGAATGCACCCAGCTTCACCTTGCCTTTTTCCAGGCCGTTCAGGCGGGCAATGCTCTGCTTGAGTGCCTCGTCACTGTTGAGCACCGCACGGATGGACGGGTACAGCGAAGCACCATAACTGGTCATGGATACGCCGTTTTTGCCGCGGTTGAACAGGGCAAAGCCCAGTTCCTCCTCCATCACGGCAATGGCGTGGCTGATGGCCGAAGGGGTCAGATGCAGCTGCTGGGCCGCCTTGTTGAAGCTGCCCTGCCGTGCCACTGCATCGAAGATCTCGTAGGAAAAAAGCGTCATGCCCCAAAGCCTCCTTCCTGATTATTCTGGTTCGGAGACGCCCGATTCTCTGTGAATCTTTTTCATCTTTCGTTTGAGATAGTTCAATTATCTTCTTGATTGTACTATCCCGCGCCTTTTCTGTCAAGCGTTTTTGCCCCGATTTTTGCACGCTCTGTGCAGATTTTGCCGCGATTTCTGCAGGAAACGCCGCCTTTCCTTCGTTATAGTTCCTGTAACGATTTTTTGCAAACTGAACGAGGTGTTCTTTATGACTGCACTTTCCCCGCGCCGCACCTTCAGCGGCACCGCTCTTAAAACCATTGCCTGCATCACCATGCTGGTGGATCACATCGGTGCGTCCTGCATCGAGGCGGGCATCCTTACGCCCGGGCTGGATGCCGGCACCCTCTCCCAAGACGCCCTTTCTGCCTACCCGCTGTACCGGCTGGACATGGTGCTGCGCTTCACCGGGCGGCTGGCCTTTCCGCTGTTCTGCTTTCTGCTGGTGGAGGGCTTTGTGCACACCCACAACGTCAAAGGCTACCTTGGGCGGCTGGTGCTGTTCGGCCTTTTGAGCGAGGTGCCTTTTGACCTTGCATTCTTCCGCACCCCCTTTGACCCCAGTGCGCAGAATGTTTACTGGACACTGGCGCTGGGCGTGCTGGCCATGGCGGGGCTCAAGCGCTTTGAAAAGGAAAACGGCCTGCCCGGCTGGCAGGGGCTTGTGTGGGCGGGCGGGTGCGCCGCGCTGGCGCTGGCTGCCAATACCGACTACAACGCCATCGGCGTGATCATCATCTGCGCGCTGTACCTCACCCGTGCAAACCGCAAGCGGCAGTGCCTTGCAGGCGCGCTGCTGTTTATGTTCGAGCTCACCGCACCGCTGGCCTTTGTACTGGTCTGGTTCTACAACGGGCAGCGCGGCGCGTGCAGTCCGCTGCAAAAGAAGGCCTTTTACTGGTTCTACCCGGTGCACCTGCTGGTGCTGGCGGCTATCACGAACCTGCTGCTTTGAATTTACCGTTAAATAGAACAATGCCGGACAGTCTGTGGGCTGTCCGGCATTGTATTATTTATGAGAGGGCGCACGCCATTAGCCTTGTCGCTAAAGTTTCAGGCGCAATAAGAAGCCTTCCCGCCATGCCAAAGGCTCCCTCCCCGAGGGAGCTGTCAAAACCGTCAGGTTTTGACTGAGGGAGTTTCCCCCGCCAAAAGGAAAATCCCCCGCAGCTTTCACGAAACTACGAGGGATTTTCTTGGCGGAGTAGGAGGGATTTGAACCCTCG
>ENA-ORTW01000836-ORTW01000836.1-human-gut-metagenome-genome-assembly--contig:-NODE-836-length-36416-cov-8.425016_pt1 | contig 36416 bp, 29 predicted proteins | sample MGYA00242072_ERZ509193 | MGnify/ENA primary metagenome ERZ509193 (study PRJEB26280, sample SAMEA2338813) | human gut metagenome | biome: human gut; feature: human-associated habitat; material: faeces... | reverse complement strand
TATTTAACCTTCTTTCTGTCATATAAATCACTCATAGTTTTACAATATCCAAAACGGGACGATATATTTAAGGTTCTTATGGATAATATGTTCTAAACAGGCTTTTGTAATGTATTATAACTTAAATCTGTAGCCTACACCCCATATCGTTTCGATATATTGTGGCTTACTTGTATCAAGTTCTATCTTTTCCCTTATCTTTTTAATATGGACAGTAACGGTTGCAATATCACCGATAGAATCCATATCCCATATTTCCTTAAAAAGCTCTTCCTTAGTGTATACATGATTAGGATGTTCTGCTAAGAATGTAAGAAGATCGAATTCCTTAGTTGTAAATATCTTCTCCTCACCATTAACGAATACTCTTCTGGCTGTCTTATCTATTCTGATGCCTCTTATTTCGATAATATCATTTTCAGGCTGGGCACTGTTTACAAGTCTTTCATATCTTGAAAGATGTGCCTTAACTCTGGCAACAAGCTCACTTGGACTAAAAGGCTTCGTCATATAATCATCAGCACCTACGCCAAGTCCTCTTATCTTATCGATATCCTCTTTTTTAGCTGATACCATGATAATAGGAGTATTCTTAACTTCTCTTATTCTTTTGCATATCTCAAAGCCATCTACACCTGGAAGCATGACATCAAGAATATATATGTCATAATCCCCGTCAAGTGCCTCTGCAAGACCTGTTGTTCCATCCTTGCATGTTGTTACCGTGAATCCACTTAATTCAAGGTAATCCTTTTCAATATCTGCGATTGCTTCCTCATCTTCAACTATCAATACTTTGCTCATACAATTGTCCCTTTCTATTCCTTTTATATTTTATTTTTACAGAATTTCGTCATATACACTAACAATATGACTATCTGACTGTCTAAGCCTTAAGCCTTTCAATATACCTTAAGTCTGTTGCACTGCTTTGTGCCTGTTACCTTACATTAAACCTTTTATTGCTGATTCTTCAATACAAGCTGATTATTCTCATTATACTTAAGCAGATTAAGATGCATTGTAGTTCCTTCGCCTTCAACACTCTCTGCCCATATCTTGCCTTTATGGTCTTCAACGATTTTCTTGACAATAGCAAGTCCTATGCCGCTGCCGCCTTGCTTGGAGTTTCGTGATTCATCAGTACGGTAGAATCTTTCAAATATTCTTGAAATATCCTTGCCAGCTATACCCTTGCCATTGTCAGCCATGACAACATGTACATACTCGCCCTCGTCATAAAGGTCTATATCTATCTTTCCCTTACGGCCTTCTACCATGTACTTGACTGAGTTGCTGATTATATTATTGATAACTCTCTTTAACTGCTCTGGGTCTGCGACTATCATTACCGGCTTGTCTATATGATTCCTGTAGTTTAGCTCTATGCCAGAGGCATCCAGTTCTGTGCCTATTTCTTCACAGCAGTCATCAAAATAATCTGAAACATTAAGTTTTATAAATGTATATAGTATCCTGTTAGCATCAAGTCTTGAATATATAGTAAGTTCATCTATAAGCTTATCCATATCATTAACCTTGTTGGAAATAGTCTTAATATACTTTGCCTGTTTTTCCGGAGTATCGGCTATTCCATCATGTAGACCCTCAACATAACCTTTAATAGCTGTGAGCGGTGTCTTTAAATCATGTGATATATTTCTTATAAGCTCCTTCTCTTCTTTATCTGACTGAAGCTTATCCTCTGATGACTTCTTTAGTATAAGTCTCATCTCTTCAAAGTCCTTACACACATCACCTATTTCGTTATCAGGAACCCTCGGCATCTCAAAGTCAAAGTTTCCTTCTTTTATATTATCTGTTGCAAGCTTCAGCTTGTTAACCGGCTTGATGATAGAACTGTATATCCACAGGTTAAGCACAAGGCTGGTTATGACAAGTATGATGATGATGATAAAAACAAGCTGCCATAGCATCTGTCTTATCTGTGGTATGCTCTGCTTAACAGATGTGACGATAGACACACTGTATATATTTCCTAAGCTGTCTGAAAAGTCTACCTGTTTTATAAGACTATGATATATGCCACCTCTATATGTAGCAACATCCGTTATGTTGTTCTCATCTGTCTCATACTCTGGAAGAAGCCTTGCAAGATCTGTGTTTGAATATTGTGTTGAATTATATATGACATTATTATTCTTTCTTACAACAAGCTCTGAAAGTCTGTCATTTAATGTGGAACCAAGTGACTCAAGGTATGCCCTGTTGTTAAATGTCGTTGGATCTTCTTCTGCCTGTTCTTTTATCTGCTCATACACATCATCTGTAATACTGCCAAACAATGTCATAGGCGAATAAAAATATAACAGTACCGTATCGTCTTCTACATTATATGTCTTGCATATACTATCCGACTGTATCTTAAATATTCCGACAACAAACACGCATAAAAGCAGCGCCGGAAGTATAACCATAACGCAGAATGAAACCTTTAACTTATCTTTTAATTTCATGTTTTCTCCATATAAGTCATATTAATATATTTACAACCATCATGATAATAGTTTAACATATTTTAACAGAATATTTGTAAAAAAATGATAAAAATATATAAAAAAACTGCGGAAATATATCATGCCTGCGATATCTTGTGATAAATCTGCCATTATCACTCCGGATATCTGCACAATATTATTCTCCGCAGTCTATTATCATCCTATTTTCAACTTAAACTTCTGAAGTTCTCTTTCAGAATCTACTCTAGCTATAACAGCACCAAGTGCTGAAAGTTTACCCTCAAAATCTTCGTATCCTCTCTGGATATATTCTATATCGTCTATTTCTGATATGCCCTCTGCCGCAAGTGCCGCAATCACAAGTGCTGCTCCTGCTCTTAAATCAGGTGCTGAAAGCTGTGCTGATGTAAAATGCTTAACACCTTCTATATAAGCTGTATTGCCCTCAACTTTAATCTTAGCACCCATCCTGTTAAGCTCATCAACATACTTGAATCTATTCTCAAATATACTCTCTGTAACCATGCTTGAACCGTTAGCAAGTGCAAGTGCAACTGCTATCTGCGGCTGCATATCTGTTGGAAAGCCAGGATATGGAAGTGTCTTAACATTAGTACTTCCTATCTCACCTTCTGCTATAACCCTTATCCAGTCGTCACCTTCTATGAGCTGGCAGCCCATCTCATGAAGCTTGGCAGTTATAGACTCAAGATGCTTAGGAATAACGTCCTTTATGACAACATCTCCATGTGTAGCTGCTGCCGCCATCATGAAAGTTCCTGCCTCAATCTGGTCTGGTATTATAGAATATGTGCATCCATGAAGTCTCTCAACGCCCCTTATTCTTATAACATCTGTACCAGCACCCTTGATATTAGCTCCCATGGCATTAAGGAAGTTAGCTACATCAACTATATGTGGCTCCTTAGCTGCATTTTCAAGGATAGTTTCTCCATCAGCCATGCATGCTGCCATCATAAGGTTAATAGTAGCACCTACTGTTACAACATCAAAATATATGTGTCCGCCAACCAGTTTTTCTGCTTTAGCGCTGACAACGCCATGATCTATGTTCACTTTGGCACCAAGTGCTTTAAAGCCCTTAAGGTGCTGGTCTATAGGTCTGCTTCCTATGTTACAGCCACCTGGAAGTGCTACGTTAGATTCATTGTACTTACCAAGTAACGCGCCAAGAAGATAGTATGACGCTCTTATCTTTCTTATATATTCGTATTCAACATTAAGATCACATATAGATCCGCCGTTAATCTGAACTGTATTATTATATATATATTTTACCTTTGCACCTATTCCTTCGATTGCCTGAAGCAACACCTTTGTATCTCTCACGTTAGGTACATTCTCTATTGTTACGGTCTCATCTGTCATAATCGCTGCTGCCAGAATACCAAGTGCTGCATTCTTAGCTCCACCTATGGACACTTCTCCACAAAGTGGCACTCCACCTTTGACAACATACTGTTCCATACTTTGCACCTCAATATCACTTACTCATCATATCTAAAACTTTAGTTTCCTGCTTTAGTTTCTTTATTAATTATCGACATATCTGTCATTTATATTCAATATATCATGGTATTCACGGCTTATCACAAAAACAACTATCATGCATTAGTGACATAAAGCCGTCAAAACATTCATCATGTGTATACTTTTACTTTATTATCTAAAATAATATTGGTATTTAAATCAATATCTTAATGATTATATCATACCATTTTATTATGTCAACGTTATATATCCATAAAGTTTAAAACAGGGCATGGATTATTAATATCCACGCCCTTATTCATAAGTTAACTTAATTCTTGTTTACATAATCAAGTGGATTCACTCTTCTGCCATCTATCCATATTTCAAAATGCACATGTGGTCCTGTACTATCACCAGTATTGCCACTAAGAGCTATCTCTTCACCCTGCTTTACCTGCTGGCCGACAGTCACTGTTACTTTACTGTTATGTCCATATCTTGTCATGCTGCCATCTTCATGCTGTATATCTACACAATATCCATAAGCAGAATACCATCCAGCCCTTGTTACTACTCCGTCTCTTGAAGCCTTAACTGATGTTCCCTGGTTGCATGACCAGTCAACTCCGTAATGAGTTGCGCCCCATCTTGAACCATAACCTGATGAAAATGTTCCACCACTGACAGGCTTTATATATGTTGGTGGTGTAAGTGTTCCAACTGCTATCTTTGCCGGCTTTGATTCAACTGTTATATTCTCGCTTGTTATCTGTCTTGCAACCTCTTTACCATTCTCATATGTAACAGTTGCTACTACTGAATGATGTCCCGTTGTTCCTTCATCAAGAATATAATTCGTACCTCTATAGTTGTTGTTATCATCAAGATACTCAGGCTCTGCGTTGTAATCTTCCTCATAAGAAAGCTGCTTTGTTGTCACTACTGTTATATCTGACTCAGGCACCGTAATAACAAGCTCATCACCTGGAACTATAACTGAGTCCTCTTTTAACTTAGTATTAAGCTTTAACAAATCTTCAACTGTTATGTTATTATCTTTAGCTATACTCTCAAGAGTATCGCCCTCTTTAGCAATATAATAAACATTGGTATCATTTACCTTTGTTATTGTATCATAAGCTTCCTGTACTGTTGATACCTCTACCTTATCAGCATATACAGCATTAACAGATACATTCTGTGCAAAACCTATAGACTGTATCTCATCTGGTGTCTTCTTGCTTTCACCGTTAGAACCAGTACTGTCTTCAAAGAATGATGCAACTATCTGTGTATCCTGCACCGTTGTCTCCTCATTCTTATCTATAGACACTATATATGTTCCATCTGCCGCCGAACTAGACTTAATAACCGGCTCAAACTCATCAGCCCTGTTATATGGCTGTATAAGCTTTGAAAACAGTTCTTCTACATCCTGCTTGGATGACAGATTAACTGTATAATCATCTATTCTTACAGTATATGCAAGCTGCTTTTCAACATCAAGTATACAGTCAAACAACTGGCTGTATATAGAACTTTCAAGCTGCTTTTCTGACATTCTTGACGCTATAGCCCTGTTTTCTTTATCAATCTGGACATCACAGTCCATATATATATAATCATCAAGCTGCTGGCTTAACTGCAGACGTGCATTTGCCAGCGCCACATTAACTTCTTCCTCTGTGTTGGCTGCTCCAACATGTGTGCCACGAATGGATATGCTGTAATATCCCACATCATTGTTAAACATATTCTTAGATACAAATGGAATACCTATCACTATTGCAATGCATGCTGCAAACATAGTTGAGATAAAGGTAGTTTTTACCTTTCTTCCATATCTTGTAATGCGTGTCATACGTTCCTCCATATATCGTATATACAATGGAATTCTTTCCCCGTGTAATAATTCCGTAACATTTTTGTAACAATTGTATACTACCACGCATATAACTGTTTGTAAAGGGGTTTTACGTGCTTTAGAGATATTTTATTTTTATAATTTTACCTTTTTTTAACTGAATATCCAAAGCGTCCGAGATGTTCACCAAGTGCGTAATACTGTCCATGTGAATAAGCTACAAGTTCAGCATCTTTAAGATGTAATGTTCCCTTGCTGTCAAGAAGTGATTCATCAACATTAACAGCGACGACTTCGGCAATAAACATATCATGGCTTCCAAGCTCCACTATATCCTTCACCTTACATTCTATGTTAACAGGGCTCTCTTTAATAGCCGGTGCATTTATCTTAACTGACTTTTCAGGTGTAAGATGCATATCCTTGAATTTATCTGTATCCTTACCTGACTTTACGCCACAGTAGTCCGTTGCCCGGCACAGCTTTTTCGTTGTAAGGTTAATAACGAACTCTCCTGATTCTTTTATAATATCATGGCTATATCTTTCTTTCCTTATTGATATAGATACCATCGCAGGATCCGAACATATAGTCCCTGCCCATGCAACTGTTATGATATTGGGTTTTTCTTCACCTCTCTGACAGCTGACCATAACTGCCGGCACTGGATAAAGCATATTTCCTGGTTTCCATGTCTGTTTACTCATAATGTACATCTCCTTTACTACTTATACTTTTCTTTATAATGTATTGTCTTTTTTAGATATCTGTCATATACCTTGTGCTTATTATCAGTATACTACAAATTTTTTGAAAGTTTCCACTATATGATTAAAGATTTTACTAAATTTATGAATTTATTTAATTTATAAGTACATTTGAGTTGTATGATTGCTCTAATTATGTTAATATAATTTTAATAAAATGTTTATGTTGTAAGAGTTAAAAGTTCACATCAAAAAAATCTTTCGTGCCTGCATGATATGACTTTGATCTTGCGACCCTTGCATCATATTTGTCATAGGTTAGAAGTCACGAGGGATTCTGACCTGAGTTTTATTATTTAATTATTTTTATAATTCGGAGGACATTTATGTTAGGAAATGTTATCGTAGGACAGTCTGGCGGACCAACTGCCGTAATCAATTCAAGTCTTGCAGGTGTGTTTAAGACAGCTAAGGACAGAGGGGCTAATAAAGTATATGGTATGCTTCACGGAATCAAGGGTCTTCTTGACAAGCAGTATGTAGATCTTTCTGAAAAGATTAAGACAGATATCGATATTGACCTTTTAAAGAGAACTCCTTCTTCTTACTTAGGTTCATGTCGTTATAAACTTCCTGAAATCTCTGATGACAGAGAAACATATGAGAAGATTTTCGAGATTCTTAAGGAACTTAATATATCATACTTCTTCTATATTGGTGGTAACGATTCCATGGATACTATCAAGAAGCTTTCTGACTATGCACTTCTTATCGGAAGCGATATTAAGTTCATGGGTGTTCCTAAGACTATCGACAACGACCTTGCTGTTACTGATCATACTCCTGGTTTTGGTAGTGCTGCCAAGTTTATTGCAGCTACTATGAAGGAGATTATCCGTGACGGTCTTGTATATGATTACCCAACTGTTACAATAGTTGAGATTATGGGACGTAACGCCGGATGGCTTACAGCCGCTTCTGCTCTTGCAAGAGGCGAAGATTGTGAAGGTGTAGATCTTATCTATCTTCCTGAGAAGGTATTTGATATCGACCACTTCCTTGAAAGAGTTAAAGAGATAGCTTCTAAAGGTCGTTCTATGGTTATCGCTGTTTCAGAAGGTATCAAGGTTATGGACGGAAGATATGTATTCGAGCTTTCAGAGCATGTTGAGTTCGTGGATGCTTTCGGTCACAAGCAGTTAGCTGGTTCTGCCAAGTTCCTTGCCAACAAGGTAGGTTCTGAACTTGGTATCAAGACAAGAGCTATTGAGTTATCTACTCTTCAGCGTTGTGCAGCTCACATGACTTCACGTACTGATATCACTGAAGCCTTCAACGTTGGTGGTGCTGCTGTAAAGGCTGCATTTGAAGGTGAAACTGGTAAAGTTGTAGTACTTAAGAGAGTATCTGATGATCCATATATGTGCATCACTGAAACTCATGATGTTCATCAGATTGCTAACATCGAAAAGAAAGTTCCACTTGAGTGGATCACAGAAGATGATTTCGTTACAGAAGACCTTATTCATTACATAAGACCATTGATTCAGGCTGAACTTTCACCAATCATGGTTGATGGTCTTCCAAGACATCTCAATGTAAATATGGACTAGTGCCAGCATTAATAGATAATGCCAATATTTTATTTAAGATATGAACAGCATTTATTAATCCCCCGTGTGGCAGCTATTCCGCACATCAAAGCTTACAGGCTTTATAGCCCCGGATACCTTTATCATAACGGGTATCCGGGGTACCTTTATTTTCATCTTTATTTTCATCTTTATTTTTAATCTTATTTTTTCCAAAATATTACAATTATGTGTTATGATGTGATTGATGCCTGCATGTTGTCATAACTGATATACATCATATAAAATACATGAATGGAGATTAATATTAAAATATGAATAAAGAATACCATGATAATGAAGCTTTGAAAGAAGCAAAAAAACGTACTAAAAAAAGGTCCTTATTAAGTCCTCATTTTCCAGGGGTAAAAACAATAATAAACATTATAATAATAGCCATGCTTGTTATAGCTTTGATATACACTAAAAAGACTGCATCAACGAGTTACCAGACAGATGGCAAGGTCACTCAGATAGGCTTTGAAAATATCGGCGAGCTGGCTACACAGTCTGTAACAACAACGTCTGTGCGTGTTGAAACTAAGGACAGAAAGCTTTTTAATATATCTATACCTCTGACAGAATCAAAGTATATATACACATATAACACTAACATCAAGGCTGGAATCAACTTCAGTGATGTAACATGGAGTTTTGGTGATACAGAAGACACAAAGCATAACATATATGTAACTGTACCTGAGGTTAAAACTCTTTCTGCCGACCTTGACCTTGATTCCTTCAAGGTGCTCCACGAAAGTACAAGCATATTTACACCTATAACTCTTACCGAACATAACGACGCATTAAAACAGCTAACAGATGAGGCATTAAATGATGCCATAGCAAATGGATTATACGAAAAGGCTCTTGAAAATGCCAAAACACTGCTATCCTCTTTCATATATCAGGTATATCCATCTGATCAGTATGATATAATATTTTCTGAATCAGTAAAAAAATAGTAAAAACAATGTAGTAAAACTAATTTAATAAAGCTAATGTGATTTTTGATAATCATTACAAGCTTTATAAAACAGTAATCCCGGTTTAAAGTTCATATGTAACTTTAAACCGGGATTATGTTAGATTATGATTCCAATTATCTTCTTAATATTCTTTTTATATTCTTCTTTTTCTTATGCAGACATATCCAAGTGCTATAAGCGATGCAACACTTACTGTAAGTAATGCAGCATATATACCAGCATGTGATGTATCTGCTGTCTTAACATTCTCTGTAGAATCAGTCTGTGCTGTTTCATCTTCAGCAGCCTCTTCTGTTGAAGGTTCATCTGTCGATGGATTATCTGTCGTTTCTTCTACAACAGGATTCTGGTTTGTATCACCAGCCCATTCTATGCTTAAGCTGTGAAGCATAGTTGTATTCTGCCATCCACCAGTTCCTGTTGTTCCTGTATGCTGTATAGCTGCTCCGCCATATGTGTTAGCCTCTATATCTGCATTTAAGTCAACCACATGAACATAGCCAGCTGCTGCCTGGTCTGCAAGCTGTGCTGTAGGTGTTTCTACATGTGCTGTAAGCTTGCTTCCCTCTGCCTTTAAGGTTATCTCGCATCCTGTAAGGAAGCATGTTGCTATAACTTCATCTGATATATATGTTGTATTGCCATTATCATACTTAACAAGTACAAATGTAACTGCATTAGAAGCTGCCTTTGTTCTTATGATTCTTAATGCATAGCCTGTAAGTGTTTTAGTATCAAACTTAATGCATACATCCATATACTGTCCTGCACTACCAAAGCCCTGACCTGCCGTCTTTGCAGGATCAGCCACAACCTTGACAGTCATATCACCATATTTGCCTTCAACTGGTGTATACATAAGTCTTGCTCCCTGTGTTCCCTGATAGATTCCGGCACCAACTGAACCGTTACCAGTTTCACCATATACCCAAGGTGTTTCTGTATCTTGACCCTTCCAGCTTCCAAAGCTCTTTGTATCTGCTGGTCTGTACGAATCCACTGTCCAGAAGCCTTCCTTTATCTCTGGCTGTTTAACAGTAGGGAAGTCTGAAAAATCTGTTGTGTAATTCTTAGCTTTAATATCCTTTGCACTTACAGCCTCTGAATATACAGCTTTTACCGCATCACCTAAGTCACTTCTTATATTCTTTGGAGCAACAGAAGCACAGATATAATATCCTATATCACCTGCTGTAAGTGTATATGTGTACTGAGGATTATTCATTGTAGACACTGCTGTTAACACAGGATTGCTTCCACTTGCATCACTGCATCTATACCAGTTAATAACTGACATATCTGCCCTGTCACCAAGATTCAGCTTATAATCTGCTTTAAGTGTGCCATCACCATTGTTAACCACCTCTGGAAGCTTTGTCCATGATGGAGCTGCAAGCTTAGCTGGTTTAACTGTTATGGCTATAGCTGCTTTTAAGCCACTCTCCGTACTTGCTTCAATAACTACTTCCTTTGCTTCATCTTCGTTATTAGTACCATTAACTACGCATGTTCCGTCCTTGTTATCAACTATTGATACATATGGCTTATATTCATCAGCCACACTGTAGGTAATCTTCTGATTCTTATCTGTATCACCATAGAAATACTTAACACCTGCCGTCAGCTTAGCTGTTTCAGTTCCTGACTCTATAGCTTCTACCTTACCTTCGCTTTCTATATTAAGCTGTGTAGCTATGCTGTCTGCACCATTCTTAACTGCTATATCCTTAACACCAAGTGGATCCCAGTTATCATTGCCCTTTAAAAGATTGTAAGTATTGTAATATACCTTTCCACCATCTTCTATTCTATATGCATTAAGAACCTGCTTTCCTGTCATATCAACCGTTTCAGCAGCATCCTTTCCTGCTATCATTATGCTTTCATTGTTGTGTGTTATGTTATACTGATAGCACTTAAGTGACTTATCTGGGTACTTTGTCCATGCAATTCCAAAAGGAATACTGAAATTGCTCTTATATGCACAATCCACCGCTGTTATTGTTCCGCCTTCCTTTGTGAAGTACTGCATTGGCTCAGCTTCAACATTTAAAACAACACTGTTAAAGATACAACCTAAAAACGTTGAACCTGTGTTATATGATGAATATAATGGTCTGTTTCCGTAGAAATCAAAATCACAGCCAACAAACACTGCATTACCATTAATCGCATCGTCTGTACTCTCAAAATGGCAGTTGTTATAAAGGCTTCGTGCTGCACCGCCTATAGGATCAAGATTCAGACGGCTGATAAAGTTACAGTTATCTGCAAACATCTTATCTCCAGACATATCAGCAAGCTGTGCCTGTGTAATAGTTTTTGTTCTCTTATCTGTATCCAGTTTTGGAAGAAGAGGATATTTAAGATCAACGCTGCAATAGTTACCTATCGTTATGTTCTTTACTGTAAGTGCTCCCTTACAGTTGAATCTGAACATCGTGTAGTTACCATTACAAGCATGTGACTGGCCTCTGTTTCCAGCAAATACTACATTATACGGATCCTTTGTAAGTCCCTTTATAGTAAGATAATCACTGTTAATAATCATTCCATAAGGAACACCATATGTCTTATCCGGCTGCTTAGTATCCGTAGCTGCCGGATCATCTATCCAGTATACGAAAGGTGCCACATATACCGTCATAGGTGCTTCCTCGGTTCCATTCTTTAAACTGCTGTCACTAAGTGCCTTTGTAATATCGTTATATACATATGGATATTTATCAGCAACTTCATCTGATAATGAACCATCAAGATAAATCGCTGTTTCAGACAACTGTATAGTTTCAGAATCGTACTTAATATAAGTACCTCCAAACTCTATAGGGTCGCTTACATCAAGCGACTTGTAGTTATTCTCATCATTGTTTATATCCTTCACTGCTGTATAAATGTTTTTTGTCTGCAAAGCAGTATCCTCCTGCGCCACGATTCTGTCTGGAAATGCTCCTATATTTCCAACAACCAGCAGGCCCGACATAATACCTGCCATAATAGATGAAACTAATCTTTTCCTTCGTATCATATCTATTACCATACCTTTCTTTAAAATAATAAGATGATAAGTGTCAAAAATATTTTATTATCTACGTTGCAACTATGAATTGATTATAATATATATTGTACTTATATTAATACATAAAAACTGTAAGAAACTTGTAAAATCACTTAAAATATGTTAGCTTTTAAACAATAAAGTTTTACAATACTTATAAAAGAAGGTGTAATTTTATGCATCAAGAATATATACCGGCGAATTTTCTGCCAGACATAAAAACTGTTCCTACTTCATACAAAATGTCACATTTTCATACGCATAACAGATGGGAGCTTTTATATCTTATATCAGGAAACTGTACATTATATATCAAAGAAAATATGTATATGCTAAAAAAAGGTTCTCTTGCTCTCATTCCTTTTGGAGTAGAGCACATGACTACTTATATGTCAGGTGAAGAAAATATAAGAAGCCTTCTTTACTTCGATGATGAAGAGCTTTTATGGTTTAACGAACATGGAATAACAGATATATCTGACATTTTAAGAGGAAGCTTTGTCGTTCAGATTCCCGCACGAAAACAGTCATACATTAAAGAACAGCTGGATAAAATATCCTATGAATTCCATGGTGTAGATAGCATTTCCCCTGCATATGCAACAGCTTATTTTCATGAGCTTCTTTTATATGCCCTCAGATGCCAGACATATAAAGATAACGTAGTTTCCCGTATGGACCTGTCTAATGAAACTATACAGCGCATAGTTGAATATATTCTTGCTAATTATAAAGACAATATCACTCTTTCAGGCACCGCAGAAATGTTTAATATGAGTGAATCCAGTCTTTCCAAAAAATTCAAAGCATTTACAGGACACCGCTTCCGAGAGTATCTTGTTAATGTACGAACGAATGCCGCTGCAGAGCTTTTAAGGCAGTCCGAGCTTTCTATGACCGAAATAGCCTGTGAATGTGGTTTTTCTGACAGCAACACATTTGGAGATACCTTTAAACGCGTATTTAAACAGTCTCCAAGCAGTTATAGAAAAACTCTGTAGAAGACTTCTTATTTATTAAGAATAATAACAAGTAAAGCATCAAAATAATTTCAAATAGAAATTTCAAAATAATATAAAATAAATACAAAAAAGGAAATATAGATATGTTTAGATTATGGTGTAAATTATTTGACAGTTCAAACCACATGATTAAAGATATGGTTGCAGTTAATGACGACCCAAAGCTTAACAGGACTAAAAAAATATTTGATGGAATAAAAGAAGCCTGCTATGAATTCGACTTAAGTGAACCTATGTGGTTCGATTCGAATATAGCAGACTTCAAACGTCATTCCAAGGTACGCTTCACAAGCGATAACTTTATTGACGATATTGATTTTTCTTATATGGAAGTGCAAGTTATCGAAGAAGATTAATACTGCATTATTTATTAACCTATGGCACTATCCGTTTATATCAGGATTAACCCCTTTAAGCCCTATAAATGCTGTATCATCAAGTCCACCCTCTTCATGACCAATAAGCCACTTGTTAGTAGCTGCAAGAAGTGCATCCTCACTGTCAGCAATATTATTGTGCACTCTTGCATGCTTTGATGTAAGTGGATAGTTAGTACCCTTTGGAAGTACTACTGCTACCTGAAAGCCCTTTCCATCCACACCACAAGGTGCATAGTGAAGTGTTGTTGCATACACTTCAACTGCTGTTCCTGCTGGTACTAAAAAAGCTTTAACTTTAGATGTGTCATATGTATGGTCTTTTTCCACATCTGTTAAAAGTCCAAGCATAAGTATCATATCTGTTGCTGCCACATTAATCTCTGAATCTCTGTGATACTCAAGAGCATTAAGCTTTGAGTTATGTCCGTTGCAATAACCTATCTGCACAGGCATCTCACCATATGCAACCGCTGATATATCTAGTCTTACCGGAAGTGCTTCAAGCTCCTTTACTGCCGGCTCATATACAACACCTGCTGGTATGGGTGTTCTTTTCAGTTCCTCTACAAGTGCCGTAAAATCAATATTATCCACTATACGACCATATTTTCTGAATTCATTATCTGTTACTGATAATATCTGCATATACTTTATATCCTTTCCATCATTATTAATAAGGTTTAATTTTGCTATGATATCGTTTTATTACAATATCATTTATTATGATACAACATTTCTCTTTTCGCCTTTACTAAATGCGGCTATATTCTCATAAACCTCATCCATAAGCCTTGTTCTTGCTTCAACTGTTCCCCATGCAACATGTGGTGTTATAACAAGCTTTGTACTGTCCTTGATTTCCATCAGTGGATTATCTGCCTCTATAGGTTCCTTTCCAAGCACATCCAGTCCTGCCGCTGCTATCTTTCCATCAGCAAGCGCTTCTGCAAGGTCAGTGTCATTCACTATAGGACCTCTTCCCAGATTAAGGAGTATGGCACTTGTCTTCATCTTATCAAAGGCTGCTGCATCAAAAAGATTCTGTGTTTTCTCATTCAGTGGTGCATGAATTGATATAATGTCTGATTCTTTCAAAAATTCATCAAGTTCCTTTCTTTCATATGGAACATTCTGTGTCTTTCCACTCGCAGAATAATATATAACCTTACACCCAAAATCTGCAGCAATCTTTGCCACTCCTTTTCCTATAGTTCCAAGTCCAACTATTCCCCATGTCTTTCCTGTAAGTTCATGGAACACATTTGAAAAATGTGAAAAAATCGGACATTTTGCATACTCACCAGACTTTACATATCCATCATAGTAGCTCATCTTCTCTATAAGATATAATCCAAGTGCAAATGTATGCTGTACTACTGAATCTGTAGAATAACCGGCTACATTAGCCACTCTTATATTCTTTTCCTTTGCATACATAATATCAATATTGTTATATCCTGTAGCAGTCTCAGCTATCATCTTAAGAGCTGGAGCCGCATCTATAAATTCCTTATCTGCCGCTATCTTATTGATAATAACGACATCCGGATTATGCTCGGCAACCCTTTTAAGCGCTTCCTCCCTTGTACTTGTTGAATAACTTTTTACTTCACCTAATGCATAGAACTTGTCTATGTTAACATCCTCACCATATGTAGATGCATCCAGCATAAGAATCTTCATAATATAATACCTCCATACCATATATGCGCCTGCATTTATATGATTCCTTTTCTATATCTGCAGACAGTATCTTTTAGCAATATATATAACAAAAGTTTTCTAACGTCATTATAAGTCCTGAACACATATTTTTCAATGTATTTATTAGACTTAATTGTCAAAATATTAGCATAAGGTATTGTGAAATGTTGGATTTTTTATGGCAAAATATCGGATTTGTGCCTTGTTTTCGACATTTAATAATAGTATAATTCTTGTATAATTAGATGTCGGGTTCAATGGGGATTTTGCCCCTGACTGATGTACGATAAAAAAGGAGGAGATATTTTTTATGATTAATTGGAATAATCTTGATACACTTGTGTCTTTTACACAACTGAAAAAGACTAAAGAGGTAAATCTTTCAGATGCCATGTCTGGTGAGGCTGGAGCTGAACGTGTGAAAAACTATAATGTTCCTATGGCATGTGGCCTGAACTACAATTACGCTGCTAAAAAAGTTGATTCAGAGGTGTTAAATGCACTTGTAAAGCTTGCTGATGAGGCTCAGCTTGCTGATAAGTTCAAGGCTCTTTACAATGGTGAAGTAATCAATACCGGCGAGAAAAGACTTGTACTTCATCACATGACACGTGGTCAGCTTGGTGATGCTGTTAACGCCGATGGTGTTGATAAGAGAAGCTTCTATAAAACCCAGCAGGAACGTATCGCCGAATTCGCCAACAAAGTACACAACGGTGAAATAACTAACGCAGCTGGTGAAAAGTTCACTACAGTTGTACAGATAGGTATCGGCGGAAGTGACTTAGGTCCACGTGCGATGTACATAGCACTTGAAAACTGGGCTAAGAAGAATAATACATTCAAAATGGAGGCTAAATTCATAAGCAACGTAGACCCTGATGATGCATCTGCCATACTTGCCTCTATCGATGTTGCCCATTCATTATTTATACTTGTATCTAAGTCAGGAACTACGCTTGAAACACTTACTAACGAATCTTTTGTTAAAGATGCACTTAAGAAAGCCGGACTTAATCCAGCCAGACATATGATTGCTGTAACAAGTGAAACCTCACCTCTTGCCAAGAGTTCTGATTATCTTGATGCTTTCTTTATGGATGACTACATTGGAGGTCGTTTTTCTTCTACTTCATCTGTAGGTGGTGCCGTATTATCACTCGCCTTTGGACCAGAAGTATTCGCTGCATTCCTTGATGGTGCCACAGCAGAGGACAAGCTTTCCATGAACAGTGATCCACTTAAGAATCCTGAAATGCTTGATGCTCTTATAGGTGTATATGAACGCAACGTACTTGGTTACGGATGTACAGCTGTTCTTCCTTACTCACAGGGTTTAAGCAGATTCCCTGCTCATTTACAGCAGCTTGATATGGAATCTAATGGTAAGTCTGTTAACAGATTCGGTGAACCTGTTGATTATCCAACTGGTCCTGTTATCTTTGGTGAACCAGGTACCAACGGCCAGCACTCATTCTATCAGCTTCTCCACCAGGGTACTGATATAGTTCCGCTTCAGTTTATCGGCTTTAGAAACAGTCAGCTTGCTAAGGATGTTACTATCCAGGACAGCACAAGCCAGCAGAAGTTATGTGCTAATGTAGCAGCACAGATTGTAGCATTTGCCTGCGGTAAGTCAGATGAGAATCTTAACAAGAACTTCAAGGGTAACAGACCTTCAAGCATAATCACTGGTGATGTCCTGACACCTGCCACACTTGGTGCCTTACTTGCACACTTTGAAAACAAGATTATGTTCCAGGGCTTCTTATGGAATATAAACAGCTTCGACCAGGAAGGTGTACAGCTTGGAAAAGTTCTTGCAAAGCGTGTACTTGCCCACGACACTGATGGAGCACTTAAAGTATATAGTGAACTGCTTAATATATAATTGATATTCAGGCAGCTTATGACATATTAAAAGAACTGCAAACTAGTGAATGTTAAAATATTTTTATGATATCGACATTTGCACAGCACACTCAATCCCCATATATGTATTCTATATCGAAGTTGAATATCCAATTTATTTTGCTGGGAGATTTGGATGCTGGGAGATTGGAATGCTAGGAGATTTTGAACGTAATTATGACCCAATAGGCAGAAAATGAACTGCTTATATGGGTCATATTTTATTGCCTGAGCGGCTGTAGATTTGTGACCCTATATGCAGAATTGCATTTCTGGGTCACTTTTTGTTGCCTGAGCGGCTGTAGATTTGTGACCCTATATACAGAATTGCATTTCTGGGTCACTTTTTGTTGCCTGAGTGGCTGTAGATTTGTGACCCTATATACAGAATTGCATTTCTGGGTCACTTTTTATTGCCTAATTGGCTGTAGATTTGTGACCCCATGAGCAGAATTGCATTTCTGGGTCATATTTTGTTGCCTGATTGCCTATAAATATAAATTATAACCCTATTTTGCAACAAAACCAATCAAGGTAATAAATTATAAGAAAATATATATGTTGAATAAAACCTAATCCGCATAATCATGATAAATAATAAGTTACTTAAACAATATATCAGCTATACAACAACATTTCTACAGTTCCAAAACAAGTTCCTTTATCAGCTTAACTGAATTTTCTATAGCCTTTTTCTCAAATGTTGGATAATCCATAGTAGCACTATCATCAGCTTTATCAGATATGGCTCTTAATATTACAAATGGCACCTTATTAAGATATGCTGTCTGTGCTATAGCTGCACCTTCCATCTCTGTACAGCAGCCATTAAAGTTAGAAGCGATTCTTTCTTTAACCGCTTTATCTGATATAAACTGGTCTCCACTTACAACTCTTCCTATATGTGTTCCTATCTCTGGCAGTACCTTCCTGCACGCTTTATCGGCAAGCTCGATAAGCTTCTTGTCTGCCTCAAACGATAATACATCCATTCTTGGTATCTGTCCAAGAGGATATCCAAAACCAGTTGCATCCATATCATGATGAAGAACATCACTTGATATAACTATATCTGCTATATCAATTTCCGCCTTAAGAGAACCTGCAATACCTGTATTTATAACATAATCTGCGTTGAAATCATCTACTAATATCTGCGTACATACAGCTGCATTAACCTTACCAATGCCACTTCTTACAACTACAACATCCTTACCATTAAGTTTTCCTGCCATAAATGTCATACAAGCCTTGTTCTCTTTTCGTTCAACCTGCATAACTTCAACAATCTGAGCTACTTCTTCGTCCATTGCTCCTATAATACCTATCATTACTTATACCATCCTTCTTATCTGATTATGACAAAGTCTTTACACGTATATCAATAACTTAACGACTTATTTTCATCGTAAATATAGTACCATAGTAATTGGCTGCATTCAACATTATGATATGCTGCTTTCTATATCTATTTTTATCTATCTTATATTTACTTTTATATCTTCTCTTTTTATTTTCTCTTTATATCCACTCTTTTTTCTTCTCTATTATATCTTTTCTTTATACCCACTCTTTTTTTCTTCTCTATTATATCTTTTCTTTATATCCACTCTTTGTATCTTCTTTAATTACATCTACTTTTTTTATCCACTCTTTATATATTTTTCAGAATTCATATTCCCCACATATTTTACAGGAATTTTATAGATGTCAATTCGCTAATTACTGTAATATGTGTTATACTTTATAAGCATTTATGATGTAAATGCTGCCAGGTGCTAAATTACATTTGTGGCTGCATGTTAAAATGCATTTGTAGCGTGCTAAAATGCATGCACAGCTGCATGCTAAAATTTTCCACCCTGACATATACAAAGCATAATAAAAATAAAAAACATAAAACGGAGGATTGACTATGAAATATACAACAAAGGGCGTATGCTCACGTTCAATTGAATTCGATGTAGTAGATAATAAGGTTACAGGTGTTAGGTTTGAGGGCGGATGCTCTGGCAATACACAGGGTGTTGCAGCACTTGTTGAGGGCATGGATGTTAACGAGGCTATTAAGCGTATGAAAGGTATCAAATGTGGTTTTAAGCCAACATCATGTCCAGATCAGCTTGCTTCTGCACTTGAGCAGTACCTTGCCAAGGCTAATTAAACATTTTAGAAACGGAGAATAGAATGGGATCAGTAAGCAGGTTTAAAAGAATCTACATAGAGATCACAAGCACCTGTAATCTCAGATGTTCTTTCTGCCAGGAAACAAAACGTCCGCCACATTTCATGTCTATTGAAGAATTCGGACATATTCTTGACGAAATAAAACCATATACGAATTACATATATCTGCATGTAAAAGGGGAACCTATGCTGCATCCTGAACTTGATACTATTCTTTCCATGTGCCAGGATGCCGGCCTTACTGTCAACCTTACAACAAATGGCACACTGCTTTATAGGAAGCTTTTCACTCTTATAAAACATCCTGTACATCAGATAAATGTATCTATGCATAGCGCAGATGATAACGACTGCATAGATATGGATAACTATATAAATGAACTTTTCTACTCATGTGATGAAATATTGGAAAAAACAGATACTGAGATATCTCTTAGATTATGGAATACTAAAAATGAGCCAGCTCTTTTTGGAAAGAAAAACTGTACTATAAAAAAACATCTTTATGTCAATGTACAGAGTCCATTTGAATGGCCTGAGCTTGACAGCAGTTATTGCAATGAACGTGGTTTCTGTCAGGGACTTAGAACACATATAGCTATACTGAGTGATGGTACTGTAACACCATGCTGTCTTGATGGCAATGGTATTATGAAGCTTGGAAATATCTTTGACACACCACTTAAAAATATTCTGGAATGTGATAGAAGTTCTGCATTTACAAAGGGATTCCATAATAAATATGCTGTAGAACCACTATGTCAGCACTGCTCTTTCAAGGAAAGATTCGCACATAAGATGTAGATACAATATATTTTGACAGAATTGGAGAATAGTGTGAAAAATAAGATTTTTCACACGCAAGATTTGTGCTTACGCACAAACTTGAGATGCGCTGAGAAGCAGCGCAAGAATGGAGAATATAATGAAAAAAATAGTACTTACCGGTGGTGGAACTGCTGGTCATGTAACACCCAATATAGCACTTCTTCCAAGCCTTAAAGAGGCTGGATATGAGGTATTCTATATCGGCTCGTACAACGGAATTGAAAAAACTCTTATAGAAGACCTTGATATTCCTTACTACGGAATATCTTCCGGAAAACTAAGAAGATATAGAAGCTTTAAGAATCTTACTGATCCATTCAGGGTTATCAAAGGTTATTTTCAGGCAGGAAAGCTTATGCGCCGCATTAAACCTGATATCGTGTTTTCAAAAGGTGGCTTTGTATCGGTACCAGTAGTACTTGCTGCTGGAAATAAGCATATTCCTGTTATCATCCATGAATCAGATATGACACCTGGTCTGGCTAACAGGATAGCTATGAAAAAAGCAACACGAATATGCTGTAATTTCCCCGAAACAGTTAAATATCTTCCAAAGGATAAAGCTGTGCTTACTGGTTCTCCTATAAGACAGGAGCTTCTTCTTGGTAATAAGCTTGCTGGTCTTGAACTGTGTGGATTTACAACTGATAAGCCTATAATAATGGTTGTCGGAGGCAGTACTGGTGCTGTACACGTTAATGAGGCAGTAAGAAAGATTCTTCCAGAGCTTCTAAAAAGCTTTCAGGTTGTCCATCTATGTGGAAAAGGAAAAATGGATACCTCCCTTAACAATCTAGGCGGATATATCCAGTTTGAATACATAAGTGAACAGATGCGGGATCTTTTCGCCATAAGTGATATTGTTATATCAAGAGCAGGTGCCAACTCAATATGTGAATTGCTTGCACTTAAGAAACCTAACCTTTTGATACCTCTTTCTGCCAATGCAAGCCGTGGCGACCAGATACTTAATGCAAAGTCTTTTAAAGAGCATGGTTATTCGAGTGTTATATTTGAAGAAGACCTTACTCCTGAAGTTCTTTTAAATGCTGTAAATGAACTGTATGAAAACAGACATACTTATATAAACAATATGGCTAAAAGTAAAGAAAGCAATGCTATTCCTATCATTATGGAACTAATAGAAAACTCTTCTAAATAAATAATTAAAAAATATATATTAAGCGCCTGCTGTACCGTATATTGATAAAGTTGAAATTCATTTCAAAAAGACATATCAGCTGATGTTTCCATCCCGCTATGTCATATACAATACTAGTAATATTCAACACAAGTAACATGCTAAACAAGTAATATGCAACACTGGTAACATGCTATACAAGTAATATGCAATTCTGGTAACATGCTATACCAGCAATAGGCAATGCTCGTAATAATGCATACATTATCTGAATATTTCACTTCTGGTATAAACGCAATCTAGCAAGCAGGCGCTGATTTTCTACTCAACAAAATATGCATCTGGATTAACTGGTTCTCCGTACTGTGTAAGTTTAAAATATACCCCAGGACCTTCTTCAATATAGTATGCACTTGGGCTTGCCACTGTACCTATAAGCTGTCCTGTTGTAACCTTATCCCCTTTTTTCAGATTAACATTTTCTATCATTCCTGTAGTTGTCTCATATCCATTTCCTATAGATACCGTTACTGTTGTACCTGTTTCAGAAAGCTCTGCAACGTCTGTGACTACGCCTGAAGCTGCTGCTGCAACATTAGTTCCTACTTCTGAGTTTATGATGATCCCTGGACTGCATTTATATACTCCAAGACTTTTAAAAAGCACTGTTTCATCCATACTATAATCCAGTGTAATATGTCCTAATACCGGCCATGCCAGTTTATTACTTTCATCAAATGTAAAACTTCTCATAGCTTCTGCCATAACCTCTTCAGATGATAATGTTGGTGGAACTGTAGCTTCTTCCTGCATTGTTGTATCTTCTTTATCAGATATCATCAGCTCATCATTATTCTTTTCCACAGACTCGTTTTTTTCAGCCATTCTTCCCCTTGCGTTTGCTTCTAACAGTTCATCCTGTGCATCTGACTCATCTATATTTTCTTCTGCATCCTCTGTCTTCATTGCAACATTTTCCTCTGTTTCGTTCAAATTAACAATATTGCCGCTTTCATTTCTGTTAGCATTTACATTTTTTATAACCGAAACAACACCAATAATAAGAGCTGCAATTATACCAAGTGAAATAATTGTAGATACTATCTTTACTGTATTCCTTCTATCTTTATCCATATTAACCTCCATTCCATGCATAATATGCATATTTTAATAAACAAGCCGTTCACCAGATGCATTTATAGTTTTATGCACTTATTGCTTGCGATGTTAATATGTTTTCCACTTATTCAGCTGCTTATTCACCTATTTTGAATATGTTTTACTTTTTGTTAATTTTAAATATGTTTTTCATTTATTGTAAACACATTCTCATTTTATTTATTTTAAATATATTCTCATGCTATTTATTGTAAATACATTTAAACTAGTTACACTTTTAAATTTTTATGTAGTTATATAATTCTCCTACTTTAAAAAAGGATGTAAACACATCTCAGTGTCCACACCCTTACTTCGTTATGAATTCTACTTGTTATCTTTATCGAGGAATCTCATTTTAGCTTCCGCTGATGCACGCTTTTCCATACTTTCAACAGCCGCATTGGATTCTCCATACATAGAACCAAGATTGTTAGCAATCTTATTCTTACATCTTTCACAGAACCTGCCAGATCTTATTGTTGCTCCACATCTTTCACATCTGATACCTATAGGTGAATCCTCAGCTATCATAAGACGCTCTTCTCTTATCCACTGTTCTATCTGTCTTGAGCTTACATCACATTCTTCTGACACTTCATTGATAGTTGCAGCTTTATGTTCCTCTATATATTCTTTGACTTCGTCAAACTTTTCTTCCATCTTCTCTATACAGTTAGGACACAGATTGCGGTAAGGACCACCTATAAAATTATATAACTTACCACACATTCTGCAATTTCTTATATCCATAATTTTCCTCCATTCTTGTGTCTAAAATCCTTTTCCTATACACAACGTGACCACATATACTTTATCTGTCCCAGATTCTTTAAAACATCTTGCACACGCGTCTACCGTTGCACCCGTTGTATATATATCATCCACAATTAATACTTTATTATATCTTATACTATTATTGCAGATTTGAAAAGCATTTTGAAGATTTTTAACTCTTTCTTCATTACTCAGTTCCTTCATTGGCGTTGTCTTCCTGATACGCATAATATATTTATTATTGATGGGAATTCCCATACTGCCTGAAAGTTCATCTGCAATAAGCTCCGCCTGGTTATAACCTCTCTGCTTAAGCTTTGATTCATGTATTGGTACAGGTATAATCACATCAGGTCTCCATGCTCTTATAACCATACCACACATTCTTTCAATTTCTCTTGCATATATAGCCGCATATTCTCTCTTATTATGATACTTAAATCTATATATCGACTGCTTTATTCCATCTGAATACTCATATAAGCTTACTGCCTGGTCATAAATATGTTCTGTTTTCATACAATCCTGGCAGTATTCCCTGTCATCATCAAGAGCTTTGCCACATTTTATGCATGTCGGCTCATCAACATATGTTATTTTGTCAAGACACCACGGACATATATCCAGTCTTTCTTTGTTCTTTACTACACGCGGTTTTCCACATATGGGACATGCCGGAGGATACAAAACATCTTCTGTATTTTTTATTATATCCTGAATGATTTTTTTAATTTTTTCTTTTGAATATCTTTTTTCTTTTGAATACATTTTCCCCTTAAATATAGTTTTCTTCTAAATATCTTTTTTCTTTGTTTTTAATTTCGCATTTTATCATATGTAATCTACTTAATTTCTGATATTTCCTTTATTCTTTCGTCCAATGAAGTGTATCTTTTAGCTTCAGATTCATTTTTTACCATCTGCATAAACACCGGCTCTTCTCCTATTATACACACACATTTTCTTGCTCTTGTGATAGCTGTATATAGAATATTCCGGTTCATAAGCATTCTTGGACCTGCATACATCGGTATAATAACAGCAGGATATTCACTTCCCTGTGCCTTATGCACTGTTATTGAATATGCAAGCTCCAGCTCATCAAGATCATCAAAGCTGTATTCGACATATCTTCCATCTTCAAATCTTACTGTCATGCTTTTATTAAATGGTACTATCTCCATAACTATCCCTGTGTCTCCGTTAAACACTCCGCTTCCCTGTTCTATAGCCATTCCACGATCATTTTTTTTCGTCCAGTCAAGCTGATAGTCATTTTTTATCTGCATAACCTTATCGCCTTCCCTGAAAACATTATCCCCATGTTTTTTTTCCATCTTGGAGGCACTGGAAGGATTGAGGAAATCCTGAAGAATATTGTTAAGTCTTTCAACACCTACTGCTGATTTTCTTGAAGGTGTAAGCACTTGTATTTCGTTTATATCTGCACCAACATAGCCTGGCAGCTTATCCTTAATAACTGTTTTCAATGCAGCTATTATGGCCTCAGAACCCTGTCTGTGTATAAAAAGAAAATCCTTGCTATACTTGTTTAACGTAACCTGTTCGCCTTTATTAATCTTGTGGGCATTGGTTATTATCTCACTTTCTGCTGCCTGTCTGAATATCTTCTCAAGCTTTACAACATTAAAGCATCCTGATGATATAATATCCTTTAACACATTTCCTGGTCCCACACTAGGAAGCTGGTCAACATCTCCTACAAGTATAAGCCTTGTACCTACTGGAACTGCCTTAAGCAATGCATTCATAATGTTGATATCAACCATGGACATCTCATCCACTATTATTACGTCTGCTTCGAGAGGATTATCCTGATCTCTGTTAAAATGCATGCCAAGACTTGAAGAAGCATTACGCTTTTCGTTATCAAGCTCAGAAAGCCCACCTCCTGCTATCTCTAACAATCTGTGGATTGTCTGTGCTTCAACACCGCACGTTTCTGTCATACGCTTCGCAGCCCTTCCTGTTGGTGCAGCAAGCCGTATATCCAGTCTTTCCATTTCAAAATATTTTATTATGGCGTTAATCGTTGTTGTTTTTCCTGTACCAGGACCACCTGTTATTACAATAAGTCCATTGAGTGCCGCTAATGCAACCGCACGTTTTTGTATATCATCAAGTATTATGTTTTCTGATTTTTCGATATCTGCTATGCGTTCATATACATTTCCTGTATCTTCATCACATTGTATATTAAGCTCAAGAAGATTCTTTGCAACATTCTGTTCCATGCGATAATACATGGCTGAATATACATTCCATGATGTATGTCCATCACTTTCCTGTTCCTTTATGCTGTATGACATATCCTTTTCATCATCTGGCACGTCATCCGCATTTTTCTTAATATATATCTTTTTATCAATAGCAAGATCACTTATATAATGTTCATAATCCGTTATCTTGACGTCAAGCAGTATCTCAGCCTGATATTTAAGCTTATCATATGGAAGATATGTATGCCCCTGCAGTGTCGCCTGATTAAGACAGTATAAAAGTCCGCTTTTTATTCTGAAATCAGAATCGCCCTTTATTCCTACCTTTGTCGCTATTGCATCTGCCTTTTTAAAGCCTATGCCTTCAATATCATCTGCCAGCTTATAAGGGTTATCAGTGATTATCGTGTATATGCTGTTACCGTATTTTTTAAATATTTTATTGGCAAGGTTCATCTGGATACCATAATCTGAAAGATACATAACAGCTTTTCTGGTATCTCTTTTACCGGCATATTGCTGTGCTATATCCATTGCTTTGTTGTAGCTTATTCCTTTAATATCTGCCAGACGCTCCGGCTCTTTGTCGAGTATTTCAAAGGTCTGCTCGCCGAACTCCTTAACTATTCGTTCTGCCATTTTAGCGCCTATACCCTTTATAGCCCCGGAACTTAGATAACGCTTTACAGATTCTGCATCTGTAGGCGTCTTGAATTCATAAGAACTTATCTTAAACTGCATTGTATAATATGATGGATGCTTAACAAAAACACCATCTGCAGCTATAAATTCACCTGTGTCAACACTGCTTAGTGTGCCAACACAGGTAATATCGTCACCTTTGTATTCTATTTCGAAAACTGTATAACCATTATCCTCATTACGAAAGATAATGTTTTCTACAAATCCTTCTACATACTTAACAGACTCGTAATCCAATCTGCTTTTCCCTCTCTTTATAACTTTTTACCAAACTATAACTATAGCTACGCTTCATCTAATGTGTAGTTACGCTTCATCTGCTGGTAAAGTGTCTGTGCAATACCAAGTCCCTTACCATTATCAGATTCTGTAAACAACTCAGCATAGTTTTTAATCATCTCATCACCGAAGTAACTTCCAAGTGTACTCATGGCAGAGTCTGACTCTCCACCTATAGATGCCATACTGTTAAACAATGAAGTACTGCTATCATCATCTGAATCTATCTTAGCCATCTTTTCCATAGATTTAAGCATCTGTTCTACAAAGTAACTTTCAAAATCCTTGCATACACTCATAAGCTCATCATCAGATGCCTTGGAAAAATCTGTACCATTTATCTTATCTGTAAGATCTGATGATGTTTTATCATATGTATCTGCATAACTTGTATTAATACCTGTCATATAATCCATACATATCTCCTATTATATCTTAAGTTTATCTCTTAAGTGCATTAGCCTGTTCCATCATAGTATCGGATGTTGTTATTGCCTTTGAACATAACTCATATGCTCTCTGTGCTGTAATAAGATTAACCATCTCTGTTGCCACTTCAACGTTAGAAGCCTCAAGATATTTCTGCTTTAACTGGCTCTTTTTGCCAACGGCATCTGCATCTTCATTTAAAGCGATACCTGATGCATCTGTCTCAGCAAGATAATTACCACCAAGCTTTTCAAGTCCTGATGGATTCGTAAACTGAAAAAGTCCTATCTTTACACCTATAGGTGTAACATTGCCATCATCTTCTTTATATGTTACATTGCCATCGGAATCCATGCTGATTCTTGTTAAATCATATTCATCTGATGATACAACTATAGGCTGTCCATCTGAGCTTAATACTGGATATCCGTCTGCTGTACACAGCATCATACCCTCTGTTGATGTTGAAAAATAGAAATTTCCATTACGTGTATATAATGTATCTCCATCTTCATTCTGTATAGCAAAGAAACCATCTCCACTAATAGCAAAATCTGTTGCACTGTCACTCGCATTCATGGCACCCTGTGTATAGTGTGATGTTATTGATGATACTCTTGCACCAAGACCAACCTGCGCAGAAACTGGCTTAAACTCACCATTGGCTGATGTTGTTCTTGCCTGAAGATTCTGATACAGCAAAGACTTAAACTCAGTTGACTCTGATTTATAACCTACTGTGTTAACATTTGCAAGGTTATTCGATATTGTATCTACACTTGTCTGCTGTGCCATCATACCTGATGCTGCAGTCCACAATGACCTCATCATAATGCTTGTCCTCCTGATTACTCTAATAAATACTTTATAGTTCTGATATGCTTACCATCTTGCCTAGCATCTCATCAACTGCATTAACTATCTTCTGATTACTCTCATATTCTCTGGCTATGTTAATCATGTCTACCATCTCTGTAACTACGTTAATATTAGATGCTTCAATATATCCCTGATTAACCACGGCATCAGAATCCTTTGTAACAGCTCCATCAACCGCTCTGTAAAGATTCTCACCGTACGCCTCTATATAATCATAGTCTTCAAAATCAACTATTCCAAATGTATCTACATACTGTCCATCTGCGTATATAGCACCTGTTGAATCAACAGATAACTGCGATGCATCTGTAGGAAGTAGTATTGGGTCTCCACTTTCACCTAATACATAATCACCATCCTTGGTAACCAGATAACCTTCCTGATTCATCTGGAAAGATCCATCCCTGGTATAAAGTGTTGATGTTTCACCTGCTTTGTTAGTAAATGATATTGAGAAGAATCCCTTACCAGAAAGTGCAAAATCATAATTACTGTCAGTGTTTCTAAGTGAGCCCTGATCCCAGCTTCTATATGTTTCACCTATCTTTGCTCCAAGACTCATACTACCTATATTCTGATTCATATATCCAACTGTAGCATCTTTTATCTTTATTCCATATACTGAATCAAAGCTTTGTGTTGTTACACCTTCTTTTTTAAAACCTGTTGTTGTAGCATTTGCAAGGTTGTTTGATACTACATCAAGTCTCTTCTGCTGATTCACTAATCCTGTATAAGCAGTGTATAAACCTCTTACCATACCTGACCTCTTTTCCTGCGAATTTATGTTAACAGCTATTTTTTTCCTGCGAATTTATGTTAACAGCTATTTTATATGTTATAACGGATATCATAACATATATACTGTTAACATAAGCTTCTAATCTTCTCTGTAACCTGAAAGGAATTCTATAAACTTACCTGTTCCTATAGCAACTGCTGTCATAGGATCCTCTGCTGTCATAGTATTAATTCCTGTTTTTGACTCTATAAGATCCTCTAATCCTGAAAGCAGACTTCCTCCACCTGTAAGGACGATTCCTCTGTCTGCAATATCAGATGCAAGTTCTGGTGGTGTCTTTTCTAACACACTATGAACTGCTTCTACTATCTGTGAAGTAGCTTCCTTTAAAGCTTCCTCTGTCTCTTCAGAAGTCACCTCTACTGTCTTAGGAAGACCTGTAACAAGGTTACGTCCTCTTACATTCATTTTGGCAACTTCTGGTCTTGGATAAGCTGATCCAATCTTTATCTTAATATCTTCTGCTGTTCTTTCACCGATAAGAAGATTGTGCTTCTTTCTCATGTATCTTACAAGTGCTTCATCAAAATCATCACCTGCAATCTTGATAGATGTACTTACAACTGTACCGCCAAGTGATATAACTGCGATATCTGTAGTGCCACCACCGATATCAACTATCATGTTTCCACAAGGTCTTGAAATATCTATACCAGCTCCGATAGCTGCTGCTATAGGCTCTTCAATAATAGCAACCTCTCTTGCACCTGCCTGAAGAGTTGCATCCTCAACTGCCTTCTTCTCTACTTCTGTAACACCAGAAGGTACACATACGCTTATTCTAGGCTTCTTAAGCATTCTTCTGCCGATAGCCTTCTGGATAAAGTACTTAAGCATCTTTTCTGTAACTGTATAATCTGAAATAACACCCTGACGAAGTGGTCTTACCGCTACAATGTTTCCTGGTGTTCTACCAAGCATCAGACGTGCTTCCTCGCCAATAGCCTTAATCTTGTTAGTATCTCTGTCAAATGCGACAACTGAAGGCTCCTTTAAAACTACGCCTTTTCCCTTTATATATACAAGAATACTTGCAGTACCAAGATCGATTCCAATATCAGTTGATAACATTCTGTTTTCCTCCTAAAATCCAACTCATTAATCCTACTCATTAATCCAGCTCATTAATCTAACCTGTTAATTTAACTTGTTAATCAAGTTTATTAACCTGACTCGTTAATCTGACTTGTTGATCAAGTTCGTTAATCAGCTTATTGTTTGTTATCATTAATTATGTCCAATCTGCATATTTTACATAAACAATACATCTTATAAACATATACAAACATTTTTACTTTATTAATATATTAGCAATAAAAAATACATTTCATAGCTAATCAACATTATATACATAAACAGGGAATTTTAAAAGTACTTAATGAGAAAAAATATGATTTTTTTATAAATATAGTTGTTTAGCATACATTCGGTTGGCGAACTGACGACATAATATAAGCTACAGGCAGTCCTGCATACTAAGTGAAATGCACTTGAAGTTTGATTGTGATATTTCTTAGTCTTTCCCTTTATCCACCAGCTAGCTTCGTACATGGATGTACGAAGCAGCGAAGCCGCGCCATGGACGGCGCGTCTGAGCGGTAGCGTCAGTTACCATAGTTTATATGGAAAGACTTAGAACTATCCAATCAAAGCTTCTGGCATTGAACATAGTGTGCAGGACTGCCTGTAGCTTATATTTGTCGTCTGTTCGTCAACTAATATTCAATTAAACAACAACATTTTAAAGATACTTCTTAAGTATATCAGCCTTATCTGTCTGCTCCCATGGGAGGTTAAGGTCTGTACGTCCAAAATGTCCATAGCTTGCTGTCTGCTTATAGATTGGTCTTCTTAAATTAAGCATATTTATAATTCCATTTGGTCTTAAATCAAAGTTTTCTCTGATTATTTCAACAATCTTTTCATCGTTTAACTTACCTGTTCCAAATGTATCTACACAGATTGATGTTGGATGTGCAACACCGATCGCATATGAAAGCTGAATTTCGCATCTGTCTGCGATACCTGCTGCAACTATATTCTTAGCTACATAACGTGCTGCATAAGCTGCTGAACGGTCTACCTTTGTGCAATCCTTACCAGAAAATGCTCCACCACCATGTCTAGCTGCTCCACCATAAGTATCTACAATAATCTTTCTACCTGTAAGACCTGAATCTCCGTTAGGACCACCTATAACAAAACGGCCTGTTGGATTGATAAATATCTTAGTATCAGCATCTACCATAGCTGGGTCAACAATTGCATCTATAACGTACTTCTTGATATCTTCATGAATCTGTTCCTGTGATACTTCTGGTGCATGCTGTGAAGATACAACAATTGCATCAAGACGTATAGGTTTATTGTTCTCATCATATTCAACAGTTACCTGTGTCTTGCCATCTGGTCTTAAGTAGCTTAATGTACCATCCTTACGAACCTTTGTAAGCTGCTTTGAAAGCTTCTGTGCAAGTGCTGCCGAATATGGCATATATTCTTCTGTTTCGTTTGTAGCATAACCAAACATCATACCCTGATCGCCGGCTCCAAGGTCTTCATCGTCCTTATCAACACCTTCCTTTGCTTCAAGAGCCTTATCAACTCCCATAGCTATATCTGCTGACTGCTTATCAAGTGCAACCATAACTGCACATGTGTTACCATCAAAGCCCTTTTCTGAGCTGTCATAACCTATCTCTACAACTGTATCACGTACAATTTGTGGGATATCTATAGAAGCCTTAGTTGTGATTTCACCCATAACCATAACAAAACCTGTATTAGTAAGTGTTTCACATGCCACTCTTGAATATGGATCCTGCTCATAAAGTGCATCAAGCACTGCATCTGATATCTGATCACAGATTTTATCTGGATGTCCTTCTGTTACTGACTCTGATGTAAATAATCTTTTTTCCATCGTACTAATCTTTCTCCTTCTAAAATAAACTTCCTTGTTATTAAGTATCTCCGATTATGCCTTGTATAGCCTGACTTAAAGCATAATTCGACATGCTTATATCCTAATTTCGTATGGATGCATACTTATATTTTAAATTGTATGTCCGTTTTTACATACATAACATACATATCTGATATATCTATGCATAGAAAAAGGTCCCTTAAAGGGACCCGAAATCTGCTTCGAAATCCTCTCATTGTTCGAATAATCTCGCTCAGGTTGGCACCTTCCTTATGCTGTTCAAATGCAAGGGGTTGCCGGGCTTCTCAGATCCTATGTATCTCCACCGCTCTAAATAAGGGATATAATCATATATTTAATTATGATCACATAATGCTGCACGCACCATCTGTAATCCATAAAAATATTACACAATATATTGTTACACGTCAAGTATAATTGACTTTTTAAACTATTAAATTTATAATTATTTCATATTTAAATGTAGGGTTCATAAAGTATTTTGTGCTCATATATGAGCGGATTCAAAGTCTTTCCCCAACTATGAGTGAACTCATGTAAATTCAGACATTTTGACCCTGGTATCATATGATATATACAAACAGTTCTGTTATATTTGAAATTTAAGGAGAGTGTTATATATGAATGACAAAACTATATTTATATTTGATGCACACGCCGGAATGAAGCTTTCACGTGATATTATATTAAGCGATGGCTCTTTGCTTGCGCCTAAAGATACTGTTCTTACGCCTTCGCTTATTGCTAAAATTTCAAGTCTGCATGTCCTTGAAATAAACATTTATAATGAGGAGGAAGACTCTGCAGCACAGGCTGAAAGAAATGCTGCTTTAGCCAGAACTGATGCTGACAATATCAACTATTATGAGCGTGTCCGTAACTCTGATGAATTCAAGCATTTTGAATCAGAATATAATGTTAATGTAGATTCCGTAAAAGATAATCTCAACTCATTCCTTACTGCCGAAAACAATATAGACACAGACACCATGGTATCTGAAACTATGAATATTATGTCTGAAGCGCGTAATTCACTTCAGATGTTTGATATGCTGCATGCCATGCGAAACAAGGATGACATTACTTTCGTTCATTCTGTCAATGTTGCACTTATCGCATCTATTATAGGTAAATGGCTGAACTTTAATGATGAACAGATTAAAACACTTACTCTTGCAGGTCTCTTACATGATATTGGCAAGCTGCTTGTACCTGATAATATACTAAATAAACCAGGTACATTGACTGACAATGAATATGAGATAATGAAGCATCATGTTAATCTTGGATATGAACAGATAAAAGACAAAAATCTTCCTCTACCTGTTAAAGAAGCTATACTGCTGCATCATGAAAAATGTGACGGAAGCGGATATCCATTTGGTCTTAAAAGCCCTGATATCCCAGCTGTTGCCAAGATTATCACTATCGCAGATGTATATGATGCAATGACTGCATCACGTATATATCGTGCACCTATATGTCCTTTTGAAGTTGTTAAAATGATGTATCAGGATGCCTTTACCAAGTTTGATCCTATATATGCTATTCCATTTCTTAAAAATGTAGTTGCTTCATACATTGGAACAAACGTAAAGCTTTCAGATGGACGTACTGGCAATGTAGTTCTTATAAATGACAACGCTCTTGACAAACCTATCGTACAGTGTGGAAATGATTATGTAAATCTTTCTAAAAACAGCGGATTAAGTATTGTTTCGCTGATATAATTATATTATACAGGTGTCAGCAGGTCCAATACAGCTGCATCAGTGCAAATGGGAATTGTGGACCTGTTGACACGCAAAATACTGAAGTTTCTTATTATTGTTTCTTGATGTATTGTTAATTTTTACTTTGTTTTTATTGATTCTTGGTGTGTTCTTAATCTTACTTTATTTCTCAGTTTTTATATTAAATGCCTTTATCCCCGGATACACTGCGGAACTTCCAAGCTCATCTTCTATACGCAGTAATCTGTTATATTTTGCTATTCTCTCACCTCTTGATGGTGCCCCGGTTTTTATCTGTCCCATATTCAAAGCAACCGCCATGTCCGCAATCGTCGTATCTTCTGTTTCACCTGAACGATGGCTTGATATAGCAGTATATCCAGCTTTATGCGCCATCTTAACCGCCTCTATTGTTTCTGACAACGTTCCTATCTGATTGAATTTTATAAGAATTGAATTCGCACAGCCTGAAGCTATACCTTTTTTTAATCTTTCTGTATTAGTAACAAATAAATCATCCCCCACAAGCTGTACACGATTGCCCAGTTTATCAGTTATATCTCTCCATCCGTCCCAATCTTCTTCGTTAAGCGGGTCTTCTATTGATATAACTGGGAATTTGTCGATAATTTTAGAGTAATAATCGACAAGTTGTTTGCTATCCCGCTTAATTGCAAGCATTTCATTGTTTGCATCAAGTAAATCATAAGTCATTCTTTGTTGTTTCATGTCTACATTTTCATGAACTTTTGATTGTCTTGTTGCATATTCTCTTGGGAACTCATACAATCCGCTTTCAGTATTGTATAATTCGGAAGCTGCGGCATCCATCGCGAAATAAATGTCTTCGCCTGGCTTATATCCTGCTGTAATCACCGCCTCCATAAGAAGTTCAAACACTTCAAATGCATCAGCCACATCTGGTGCAAAACCTCCCTCATCACCAACAGTAACTGCGAATCCTTTCTTAGTAAGTATTTCCTTTAATGAATGAAACACCTCTGTTCCCATACGAAGTGCCTCTCGAAAACTTGATGCACCCGCCGGAACTATCATATACTCCTGAAAATCACTTCCAACTGCGTGCCTACCCCCATTTATAATATTCATCATAGGAACTGGAAGTGTCGTAGCCACATTTCCACCTATAAACCTGTATAATGGCATATGAAATGATGCCGCCGCTGCCCTGGCGCATGCTATTGATACTGCAAGAATTGAATTAGCACCTAATCTGGACTTATCTTTAGTTCCATCTTCTTTTATCATAGCTTTATCTATTGCATATACATTAGATGCATCCATTGCAAGTACTGTATTGTTAAGTTCAACATTTATATGTTTTACAGCCTTAAGCGTACCTTTTCCAAAATATCTTTTCTGATCCATATCTCTTAGTTCAACCGCCTCAAAAGCACCTGTTGACGCTCCACTTGGAACCATACCATGTCCAACAGTTCCATCGTTAAGCAAAACCTGCGCCTCTACTGTGGGATTGCCTCTTGAGTCCAGTATTTCCCTTCCAATAACCTTCTTTATTTCAAGCTTTCTATGTCTATGCCCCATCATCTTCAAGGTACTATTGTTAACTTCATCTGGTGGAATATGGGGATTATCAAGACAGCCTGCTTCTATCCCATCACTGCACTCATATGCTTCAGGTGAACAATATCTTTCTGCCATAGGCTCATTCATAGGAACACCACCGGCAAAGTCAGATTGTGTGTATACTGTACTGCTCTGCTGGCTATCCTTATTATCAGAATTTCTTGTTAAATCAGATTGCATTAGTGTATTCCTCCTGTCAATTATTTGCTTTATATGGTCACTGCTTTTATACAGCTTCTGCTTTATATAACCACTGCTTTTATATTGCTTCTGTTTTATATAATCGCTGCTTTTATATTGCTTCTGTTTTATATAATCGCTGCTTTTATATTACTTCTGCTTTATATAATCACTGCTTTTATATTACTTCTGCTTTATATAATCACTGCTTTTATATTGCTTCTGTTTTATATAATCGCTGCTCATATATTATATAATTGACGGAATTGTTAAAAATATTCTTGTAATGCCTGAATATACTTTAGTTTAGATTTGCTTTGTTCTTCATTATCTTTAATTTTTATGATGTGCATACTTTTCTCTTGTTGCCATTCCTCCACGTATATGCCGCTCTTGTTTGTTGACATCAAGCACTTTCCTCACTTTCGCAGCAAGTGCGGGATTAATCTCTAAAAGTCTTGTTGTTACATCCTTGTGTGCGGTGCTTTTACTTACTCCAAACTGTTTTGCCGCCTTTCTGACTGTAGTATTGTTATCTATTATGTAATTAGCAATATCTATTACCCTTTCTTCAATATAAGTTTTCAAAAATAAAAACCCCTGCATATCTGTTTGTACAGTTTATGCAGGGATTATAAAAATATTCTGTTTTGTTATTTTAGTTATTTTATTACGGTGTAAGTGTGAATTGTAGCGAATGATGCAATCCGAAAAAGATACATGCAGTAAAATTCATCTTTAATATTTACAAAATCTACATTTAGCGCTCACATTTTTTGACACTCACACTTATTCTTATCTTATAGAGCCTTACATTATTTCTTCAGCAAGTGTGTGAAGCAAACCTTCACAACCAGCCTTTACATCTTTATATGTTGCTTCAAAATCTCCTGTATACCACGGATCCGCTACATCTAGGCCTGAACCTGCAAATGTAAGCAGCTTATATATCTTTTCATCTGGATCTCCACCTGATATACGCTGCATATTTCTTATGTTCTCTGTATCCATGCCTATAAGATAATCATATTCCTCATAATCATCCAGTGTCATCTGCACTGCTCTATGTGGAATGACCGGTATTCCTTCTGCTTTTAATCTGGCAACCGTCCCATGGTGTGGGGGATTGCCTATCTCTTCACGGCTTGTTGCCGCTGAATTAATATAAAACTGGTCTGATAAACCAGCTTGTTTAACTAAATATGTCATGACACTTTCGGCCATGGTGCTGCGGCAGATGTTGCCGTGGCAAACAAATAAAATCTTGATTTTTCTCATATTTCCAG
>ENA-ORTW01000826-ORTW01000826.1-human-gut-metagenome-genome-assembly--contig:-NODE-826-length-36655-cov-33.371421_pt1 | contig 36655 bp, 28 predicted proteins | sample MGYA00242072_ERZ509193 | MGnify/ENA primary metagenome ERZ509193 (study PRJEB26280, sample SAMEA2338813) | human gut metagenome | biome: human gut; feature: human-associated habitat; material: faeces... | reverse complement strand
GGTTCCCCTTGGCTGGCTGCAGCCCGCGGCCCAGCGGGTGGAATCCGCCGCGCTGAGCACCGCCATTACCTGGCTGCCGCGGGTCAGCGGCGGCAGGCTGAACATTCAGGTAGAAGCCGCTGCCGGTGGTGTGGCGGATGGCGCCTTGAACCAGGGCGGGGGTATCCAGGTCAGCGGAGTGACGGATCTGGCCCTGACCGCCAGCGACAAACCCGAAGAAACCGTATACCTGCGGGGATTTATCGGCGGCAGTTATGACGGCACCACCTGGCAGGCCCCTGATGCCGATGCCTTTGACAGCGCCGCTATGAACTGGAAAACCGAGGATAATGCCCGGCTGACCATTGCCAGCCTGCCGTTTTTGCGCACCGCCTATGACGGCACCGCCCAGCCCCAGACGTTGACGGTGGAGCGTATCCACGCCGATACCCAGTACACCTATGCACCGTACAACGCCTACTGGGGTGATTATTACACCATCCAGGGCGATGGCGCCGCCGCGGGCCAGACCGCGCAGGACGATGTGTTCCTGTATTACCCGCGGGATACCGCCCAAACCCAGTTGGAAGCCCGCGCCGATGCCGACCCCAGCGTGCTGGACCGGATGGAAGCATCCTATGCCGCTTACGCCGCCAGCCGCTACACCGCCGTGCCGGACGGCTATGACGAGCTGCAAACCCTGTGCGATGAAGCCAAAAAGGACCAGAAGCTGACCGAAGCTGCGGACATTGGCGATTACATCCGCGCCTACCTAAACACCAACTACCAGTATAACGCCAGCGCTCCTCAGCCGCCGGAGGGGGCCGACCCCATCCGTTACTTTTTAACGGAATCCAAACAGGGGTACAGTGTGCAGTTTGCTTCGGCGGCGGTGGTTATGTTCCGCATGTTCGGGCTGCCTGCGCGCTATGTGGTGGGCTATGCCGCGCCGCAAAGCCTGTTTACCCAACAGGAGAACGGCAGCTGGCACGCCATTTTGCAGGACGATAACGCCCACGCCTGGGCGGAGGTGTACATTTCCGGCCAGGGCTGGACCCCCATGGAGATGACCCCCGGCGTGCTGGTCAGTGCCCAACAGGCCGACCTGCGCACCGACCCGCTGCCCGAAACTCAAGGTCAAGACACCGCCCCCGCAGCAGGGGAGAGCAGCGCAAACGAACCCGCAACCACCATCGTGCCCCGCAGCAGGCTGGTTTTGGCGGCGTTGCTGGGGGGGTGCCTGTTGGCTGCTGCGGTGCTGCTGGTGCTGGCCCGCCGCCATGCCATGGGGTATGGCCGGGGCAGCTGCAACGCGCGGGTGCTGGCCGTGTTTGGCAGCATCTACCGCCTTTTGGTGCGCCGCGGCCTGCCGCCGGATACACCATCCGATGCGCCGGAGTTTGCCGCATTTTTGCAAAGTTGTGTCCCCACCCTTGAACCCCAGGATGCCGAAGCTCTGCTGGCATTGGCCCAAGCCGCCCAATTTGGCGCAGGTACGATGACTGAGCAGGATACGGACAAAATGAGAAAACTTTACCAGGTTATAAAACACACTGGAAAACGGAAACAGAGCCAGAAATCGGTTGAAAAGCAGAGCCAGGAATGATATAATGACCCCATACTGGGGTAGCGTGTTCTTTGCTTTCTTTGCACAGGGGGCTACCATGATCCAGGGAAATGTGGTATAATATGTTAAGTCCATTGACCAAGTAGGGAATGGCCGGGGTGGGGGACTGGTTTCTGGAACGGTACCCTGGGAACTGCCCGTGGGGCGGAAAACCGGCAAGGACAGAAAGAAGATCTTATAGAAGCAAACGTTAACAGGAGTAAACCCATGCCGCGCCGTAAACAGACAGAAGGAGAAAAAAAAATTGACATCAGCCAGATGGCTGAAGACCTTGGCGTGTCCAAGACCACGGTATCCCGTGCCCTTTCGGGCAATGGCCGTGTCAGCGAAGCGACCCGCGCCCGCGTGGTCCAGTACGCCAAAGAAAAAAACTATGTGCCCAATATGCTGGCACGCGGGTTGGTAACCCAGCAGTCTTATAATATCTCACTGGTGTTCTCGCGCCAGTTCGGCAACCTTGCCGCACCATTTTTGCGCAAAACCGTCAGCGCCGTGTACGATATTGCCACCCGCAATGATTATGATGTGCTGATGACGATGGTGGGCGAGCAGGAAACAAGCCCGATGCAGCGTCTGCTGGTCAACCGCAAGATTGATGGCGTGATTCTGGCCCGCACGCTGGAGCGTGATCCGCTGATCCCCATGCTGCAAAAAAGCGGCATCCCCTTTGTTGCCATTGGCCGCCCGGCTGACCAGGATGTCATCTCGGTGGACCATGATCAGGTGGGCGGCTGCCGCGAGCTGGTCAGCCTGCTGCTGATGAAGGGCCTGCACCGCATTGCTTTGCTGGGCGGATCCATGCTGTACACCGTCAACCAGTCCCGCCTGGAAGGCTATAAGCAGGCGCATGACCGCGCCTGCTGCAAGATTGATGAGAGCCTGCTGTTTTTGGAGCTGGAAAGCGACGATCTACGCACCAGCGCTGTGGAGCTCGCGGTACAGCGTGGGGCGGACTGCATCCTGTGCATGGATGACCAGGTTGCCCAGCTGGCTTTGAGCACCCTGAGACAGCTGAACCTGCGCGTGCCGCAGGATATCCGCCTTGCCTCCCTGTATGACGACGAAGCGCTGCAGGGGTGTACGCCACAGATCACGGCGGTCTCTTTTGATGCCGAACAGCTGGGCCGCCGTACCGCACAGCAGCTGCTTTCCCTCATCCGCCATCAGCCGGTGGAAACCCGCACCCTGCTGGGGTACCAGGTGGGGTTGCGTTTATCGACCCAGACCTGAGAGAAAAGTAGAAAATTATAAATCAACTGCCCGTACACGGTATGATAAGCCGTTGTGCGGGCAGTTTTTTTCGATAAGGGGTTTTGAAAAAATATAGCGGCCACATAGTATCCCAGCGCCGCAGCGTCAAGCACAACAGGGCAGGGACACAGAAAAACAGGAGGCAACAAGTATGAAGTGCATGGATAAACATGAATTTGAGCAGCAGAATGTTTTTGGAACCGGTGCCGCAAACACCGCTTATGCCAAGTTTTTCATTGGCCAGTCGTTCCTGAACCCGCTGACCGACCCCAAAACCGGCCTGTTTTTGGCCAACGTTACCTTTGAGCCCGGCTGCCGCAACAACTGGCATATCCACCACGCGGCCAAGGGCGGCGGCCAGCTGCTGGTTTGCACCGCAGGCGAAGGCTGGTACCAGGAAGAAGGCAAACCTGCCGTCAGCCTGACCCCCGGCACCGTGATCACCATCCCGGCCAACGTCAAGCACTGGCACGGTGCCAAGGCCGACAGCTGGTTCAGCCACATTGCTGTGGAAGTTCCCGGCGAAGATTGCAGCAACGAATGGTGCGAGCCCGTTACCGACGAAGAGTACGCCAAACTGAACGGATGAGTAGCCGCTAATAAAGGCAACACCACACAATTCCCGCCTTGCGGCTTAAGCACTGCTCCGGCAGCTGCGGCACGGCATCTGCGTTGCCAAAATACTCGATAATACACAAAGTATTATCTGCGCTTTTGGCTTAGCAGCTGCCGCACCTCGCTCGCCGTATCGGTACTTAGAATTATGCGGTATTGCCTAAAAAATAAAATCCAACCGGCACGACCCGACAAAGAGCAGTGGGTAGTGCCGGGTTTACTTTTGGATGCTTTTTTGTCTACAAGTTCTTGCGCCGGGGCGGGCAATCTGCTACACTGAAAAAAATGTTATGTACAGGAGGCTGCAATCATGTATTATCTGGGTGTGGACCTTGGGGGAACCAATATCAAAGCTGCGCTTGTGGATGCAGACGGTGCTATTATAAAGGAAGCGAGCACCCCCACCAGACTGCCGCGTCCGGCCGAAGCCGTGTGCGATGATATTGCAGCCCTCTGCAATCAGCTGGCTCAGGGCCAGCTGGTAGCGGGCATTGGCGTTGGCTGCCCCGGCACGGTGGATGGCGGCCTCGTGCGCTACTCCAACAATTTGGACTGGCATGATTTTGCCATGGGGGATTATCTGCGCGCCAAAACCGGCCTGCCGGTTGCTCTTGCCAACGATGCCAACGCCGCCGCTTTGGGCGAAGCACTGGCGGGCTGCGCCAAAGGGGCCGAAAGCGCGGTGATCATCACGCTGGGTACCGGCGTGGGCGGCGGTGTGGTGCTGGGCGGCAAACTGCTGACCGGTTACACCGGCGCAGCGGCGGAGCTGGGGCACATGGTCATTCTGGACACCCCGGATGCCCCGCGCTGCACCTGTGGCCGCCCCGGCTGCCTGGAAAGCCTGGCCAGTGCCACCGCCCTGATCCGCATGACCAAAGAAGCCATGGCAGCCCACCCCGAAAGCGCCCTGCATGGCATAGCCGCCCAAAGCGGCGGGGTAAATGGCCGCACCGCCTTTGATGCCGCCGCCCAGGGCGATGCCGCAGGCAAAGCCGTGGTGGAACAGTACATTCATTACCTTGCGGTGGGCGTTGCCAACATGATCAACATCTTCTTCCCGGAAGTGATCGGTCTGTCCGGCGGGGTGGCCAACCAGGGGGAGAATCTGCTGGCTCCCCTGCGCGCCGCGGTGGGACCAATGGTTTTTGGCAATGCTTACGCCCAAAAGCACACCCGCATTACCACCTGCACCCTCGGCTACCGCGCCGGGGTGATTGGAGCAGCGCTGCTGGCCAAAAACCAGGGATGATGCCTTTAGCGGGATAAAAAAGAGAAGGCAATACCGCATAATTCTAAGTGCCGATACGGCGAGCGAGGTGCGGCAGATGCCGTGCCGCAGCCGCCGAAGCGGTGCTTAAGCCGCTAGGCGGGAATTGTGCGGTGTTGCCAGAAGATAAAACAAAAAACAGGAAGGAAACACCTTGAGTTTGAACCATACAAAACAAAAAAGCTGGCCCCAGCGCCTGCTGGCTTTGCTGGCGGCGGTGGTGCTGTGTGCCGCGCTGCCTGCCGCCGCGCTGGCAGAGGAAAATACGGCCAGCATCCAGACGCAGGTGAGCGAAACGGATGAGGATATTCCCTGGGCGGATCCGCCGCAGAGCACCCCCGAAACCGGCCGGCCTGACCCTGCCGTGCCAACTCCGCCGCCGCAGGATCCCGCCACCCCGGAAACCGCCCAGACCGGCGAGCATCTGGAAGGCTACAGCCTGAGCCTGGGGGAGACAATCACAATTTATTTTTACGTTACCCTGCCGGCAGATACCCCGCAGGATGCCGCCATGCAGTTTACCCTGCCGGATTCCACCGTAACACAGGTGGCAGTGGCAGATGCAAAGCAGGTGGAAGTAAACGGCAAAAGCTGCACCGCTTTCCCTTGCCAGGTGGCCGCCAAACAGCTGACGGATGATATTGAAGCCCGGATGGTGGTAAACGGTAAATATGGCCCGGTTTATACTTACACCGTAAAGGATTACCTGAACTACCTGCTGGAACACGATTATCCCCAACAGGCAAAGGAGCTGGCCGGCACCCTGCTGGTGTATGGCGGCAAAGCGCAGCTGTACTTTGGCTACCGGACCGATGCGTTAGCCGGCACCGCGGAGCCAAACTCCACGGCCAACTGGGGCAGCTACCAGTTTGAAAGCAGCGGCACCCAGACCGATGATTATTACGGCAGCAGCCTGCTGCTGGAGCCCGTTATCCAGATCCGCCACTATTTTATGGTGCCGGACGGCGCGGAATACACTTTTACTTTTGCCTGGAACGCGGGTGAGCCAGAAACCGAATTGCAGCCCGTGGATACCAACACCCGCTTTGACGGCAAAAAGGTATATTATGTCGTTACACCGGCCATTGCGTTCCGCCGCGCGGATGCCATGCCGGTGGTTGCCATGCGGCAAAACGGGGCGGACCTGTGCATCCTGCGCTATGGGGTGTTCAGCTATGGCGATATGGTCCGCGCGCTGGCAGCGGTGGATGAAAGCCAGCTGCCGCTGCTGAACCTGCTCCGCGCGCTGGATGACCTGACCACCGCCGCACAGCGTTACAGCGTGGCAGGCTGATGCCGCAACGCCCCCAAATATAAAAAGGAAAACAGCAATGAAGAAAAAAATAGTCCTGGCCGTTGTGGTGGCTGCCGTGGTGCTTGCCGCTGCCTTTGCACTGCACCGGCCGCAGGCAGGTACCCAGCCAACCCCGGAGCCGACCCGGCAGGTGGAAACGAATGATGCCGTCCCGGCAGAGCCCACGCCGCAGCCCGCCGCGACGGCTGAACCGCAGCCCACGGCAACTACTGTCCCGCAGCAGACAACTGCCCCCAAGCCGACCCAGAAGTCCGCAACGAAAAAAACACCGGTGCTGAACGCCGCCGGTCAGCCCACCGCCAGTGCCGCGCCCGCAGAAAATGGTGACGGCGAACCGGCGGACAACACGGAAGAACCAACGGAAACCGCCGTCCCCAGCACGACCCAAACCCCGCCTGTGGACGAGGAAAACATTGAATTGCCGTTTGTTCCGGCAGAATCATGAAGAGCGGCGGTAAGGACGATGCAAATGGAAACGTATATGCTGAATCTGTAAAACGGCGGAATGATTTTCCATGGTATAAAAACTCAGGCTGCCCCCAACAGGGAACAGCCTGAGCTTTTTGATACAGGATTATAATTTTAGGCAATACCGCACAATTCCCGCCTTGCGGCTTAAGCACCGCTCCGGCAGCTGCGGCACGGCATCTGCGTTGCCAAAATGCTCGATAAGACATCCAGTATTATCTGCGCTTTTGGCTTGGCATCTGCCGCACCTCGCTCGCCGTATCGGCACTTAGAATTATGCGGTATTGCCTTTACAACACTTTTGCCCCGTTGGCCGTCAGCTTAAAGGTGGCGCCCAGCAGGTCAGCGGCGCCGCGGCACATCAGCATGCGGTTCAGGAAAATTTCGAAATATTCGTACATCGAGCAGATGTCCGTGTCGATCTGCAGATTCAGCGAGATGACCTTTTTGTCGGTGTTGATCTTTAATGTCTGGTCCGTTACGGCATAGTTGACCCGGTCGTGGATGTCAAAGCTGGCTTTGGGCTTTTCTCGCACGCGGCTGCGGCGCACATCAGTTTTGTCGCCAATAATCAGCGCAGCCGAAATGGGGTCCACCGCGCCGCCGGTGGATTCGTCATGGTTGGAAATGGCCGAAACAATGGTAATGCGGTCCGCAACGTTCAAATCATACTGTTTCAAAATCTCGTTGGCCAGCAGGCCGCCGTATTCCGCGTGGTGGGTGCGGTTGATGGCGTTGCCGATATCGTGCATGTACCCGGCAATTTTAGCAAGCTCAATATCATGGGCGCTGTAGTCAAACTTTTTCAGGATATGCGCAGCGGTTTCCGCCACATGGATGCAGTGCGCCTGCGAATGGTCGGTAAAGCCCAAAAGTCCCAAATTCTGGTTGCCCTTTTTCAGCAGCTCGTTTACTTCGGCATTGTGTTTGATGTCATGGTAGGTCATAGTGATCCACACTTTCCTGTTGGTTCTTAGGCAATACCGCACAATTCTAAGTGCCGATACGGCGAGCGAGGCACGGCAGCTGCTAAGCCAAAAGCGCAGATAATACTTTGTGTATTATCGAGCATTTTGGCAACGCAGATGCCGTGCCGCAGCCGCCGGAGCGGTGCTTAAGCCGTCAGGCGGGAATTGTGCGGTGTTGCCCTTAATTTCAGTATAGGCCATTTGGCTGCGGGCTGCAACCATACCGATGTAAAGTTACGGTGAATCTTTTGCAAAGTGCGGGCTTACCCTAGGGTGTCAGATACACCTTAGTTTTTTCAGCGTGCCGTCCGGCAGCAGGGCAACGGTATCGCCCTCCTGGATGTTCTGGGCAGTCAGGGCTTCATCGGGGTAGGGAAGCACCCGCTGGGTACCGGCGGCATCGGCCAGCAGAACATCACACAGCACCGGCTGCCCGGCAGGCAGCTCCTCACAGCCATACAGCTGTTCATCAATGCGCAGAACACGGCAGGTCATAATACAATACACTCCTTTGCCTACAGGGGCGGTCATCCGTTACACTTTAAGGATATCGCTCCCGCACACGCCTGTCAAACCCCGCTTGCAATTTGGACGGGGGTATGGGATAATGGCTTACAGCAAAGGACCGTGCCGTTTGCGCCCGGCCGGATTGACCGGCGGAACGGGGCACAGGAACGCCCTCCGATTTTTTCCCGAAAGGTGGATGTTTTTTATGTTGATACGCACCGCAGTCCCCACCGATGCCGCCGCGCTGGCGGAGGTGGAGGCCCTCTGCTTCCCCGCAGCGGAAGCCGCGCCGGAACAGCAGTTCAGGGACCGTCTGCAGGCTTATGCCGGACACTTTTGGCTGATGTTTGACGGTGAAACGCTGATTTCTTTTGTGGACGGCATGGTGACAGACCAGCCCGATCTGACCGATGATCTATACGAAAATGCCGCTCTGCACAGCGAAACCGGCGCATGGCAGATGATTTTTGGCGTGGTGACCCGGCCAGAGTACCGCAAACACGGTCTGGCAGCCCAGCTGCTGAACCGCGCCATTGCCGATGCCCGCCAGCAGGGCCGCAAGGGTCTGGTACTGACCTGTAAGGACAAACTAGTACACTATTACGCCAAATTTGGCTTTGTGAACGAGGGTGTTTCCCAATCCACCCACGGCAATGTGGCGTGGAACCAGATGCGGCTGACATTTTAACAGGAATATAGAATGAAGCAAGCCCCCGGCAGGCAGCGGAGCACTGTTCATACGCTGTAAACTTGCCGGGGGGCTTGTTTATTCTTTGGGCAACACCGCACAATTCCCGCCTTGCGGCTTAAGCACCGCTCCGGCAGCTGCGGCACGGCATCTGCGTTGCCAAAATGCTCGATAATGTCGGGTTGCGGTACCCGCATCGTGCTTCGGGGGCAAAAGCCCCTCGCACTCTGCGACCGCTGCCCCTGCTTCGGTTCGCTGTTTCCGCCACTGGCGGCGCTCACCTTTGCAGCATCCAGTATTATCTGCGCTTTTGGCTTAGCATCTGCCGCACCTCGCTCGCCGTATCGGCACTTAGAATTATGCGGTGTTGCCTTACATATATAATAGCGGCAGCACCACAGAGTGCCGCCGAACGGCCTATGCGCACTGTTCCGGCGGCTGTGACCGGCCTGCTGAAACGGCGCTCAATCCACAACCGGAACATCCAGCCCGAACTCCTGCGGGCGGAACCGCGGGCAGACATTTTCGGCGGTGCAGATGACCGAAGCCGCCAGCCGGCTGCCAATGCCGCAGGCTTCCGCCATCGTTTTGCCATAAGCGCGGCCAATGACTGTACCGGCAAAGAACGCATCGCCTGCGCCGGTGGTATCGATCACGTTTACCTTTTTGGCGGGTACAATGCCACTTTCGCCATCCGCGCAGGCGTACACCGCGCCTTTGTCCCCCATGGTAACAACCATGCAGGGGATGCGGGCGCTGCCTACATTAGCAGCCAGCGTGCGGCACATTTCCTCCGGCCCCATATGGTCGTATTCGTCAGAAAAGAGGATCCCCGCTTCCTGCTGGTTGCAGACAAAACAGTCGATTTGCTGCAAAAAGTCACGCCGCTCCATGGCAATGCTCATGTTGGAAACCGCGGCATATACCTTTTTGTGGTATTTCTGTGCAAAATACAAGACCTGCTTTACAGTGTCTTTTTCCAGATCAAGTTCAATGGCAATGCCATCGCAGTCCTTAAAAATTACATCGCCTTTTTCGGCCAGCAGGTCGGTCAGGGGATTGGTGTCCGGCCGCTTGGAGATGGCGGCCACCACATCGCCCTCATTATTGAACACAGCCAGCCAGGTGCCCATGCCGTCCGGCACGCGCTGGATATAGCGGGTGTTCACCTTGTGGCGCGCCAGTTTATCAATAACATCCTGCCCTGTGCCAGTGTCATCCACCAGGCTTACAAAGGTGGGGCGCAGCTCCACGTTGGCGATATCCTCCGCCACATTGCGGCACACACCGCCGTGTACCTGTTCTACCCGCCCGGCGTTGCGCCCGCCCGGAATATAGGTGGCAAGGGGGTACCCCTTGATATCAACAAAAACTGCGCCGATGACAACGATCCCCATGCAAAACGCCCTTCCTTACCCAGGGTGCAGCGGAAAACAAGGAAACCGACTGAATGTTCGTCTTTTCAGCTGCACCGTATAACTGTAAACTTATGATGAACAGTTTACATGATTGGGGCCGAAAAAGCAAGGCTGGCGGCGATTTTTGCCGCTTTTGCGGCAAACTGTACCGCACGGACGGAATCTTTATCTCCTCTTTACAATGATTTTCCGCGGTGCTATAATAACAGCGAAAAAACCGACCGACCGGTCGGTCAAGTGCGCTAAAAAAGCTCCGTTTCCCCCTAAAAAGGGGCACCACACGGCGGCTGCGCTGCGCTTCGGCGCTCCTTCCTTTTGGGGCAGCCTGAACCCGGCCGGTCGGTCACATCCGCCAACATAGGCCCGCCCAAAGTGCGGGCAAAGGGAACAAACAAATGCCAAAATACAGTGTTAAAAAGCCATTTACCGTACTTGTGGCGGTCATATTGGTGGTGGTGCTGGGCTTTGTAAGCCTGACCGGCATGCAGACAGACCTGCTGCCCAATATGAACCTGCCCTACCTGCTGGTCATTACCACCTACCCCGGCGCCAGCCCGGAACAGGTGGAAAGCGATGTGACCCAGCCGCTGGAAAACAGCCTTTCCACCCTGAATGGTGTAAAGAACGTGACCAGCCAGAGCAACGAAAACTACAGCCTTGTCATTCTGGAATACCAGGACGACACCGACATGGACAGCGCCATGGTCAAGGCCAGCACCGCCGTGAACCAGCTTTCGGACAGTCTGCCCGATATGGCCAGCACCCCCACGCTGATGGAGATGAGCCCCGATATGATGGCCACCCAGTATGTTGCGGTGGACTATGAGGGGATGGACATCTACGAGCTTTCCGACTATGTGGAGGATACGATCGTACCCCAGCTGGAGCGCGTGGACGGCGTGGCCAGCGTTTCCACCACCGGCCTTGTCAAAAAATCAGTGCAGATCACGCTGGACCAGGACAAAATTGACGAGGTGAATGACAAACTGCTGGTCAAGGTGAGCGACCGCCTGGCCGAAGCCAAAAAGCAGCTGGACGAAAACGAGGCCAAAATCAAGGACGGCCTGGCGGAGCTGGACAGTGCCCAGAGCCAGCTGGATTCCGGCAAAGCCCAGCTGAATACCCAAAAGCAGAGCCTGACCCAGCAGCTGCGGGATGCCATCGACCAGCTGAACGAGGAGATCCCCAAGCTGGAAGAGCAGATTGCGGGGCTGAAAACCCAGCTGGACACCGCCCAGAGCAAGCTGAACCAGCTGAAAGTGGACCCCAGCAGCCTGCCGGAAGTGACGCTGCCGATCGATGATGCACTGTTTGCTTCCTGCAAAGAGATTCTGGCAAAATATGACCCCCAGTACGATGCAAATGCCATGCCCGCTAATTTGGAGGAAGCCAAGAGCGACCTGACCAAGATGGCCGCGATGCTGGCTTCCATCGAGCGCGCCCAGCAGGCCATTGAGACCGAAGCTGCCGCCCTGACCGGCGGGCAGAGCGTCAGCGATGCCTGCGCCGCGCTGGACGCCCAGATCCTGACGCTGACCGTGCAGGTGCAGCAGAAGGATAACGAGATCGTTCAGCTTGAACAGCAGCTGGATACCGCCGCCCCGGAAGAGCAGGATGCCATCCGCGCGGAAATCGAAAGCAAAAAAGCCGAACAGGCGGCTTTACAGACCCAGCTGGACACTGCTACCAGCCAGCGCGCAGCCCTGGATGGTTACAAGAGTGATGAAAGCACCCTTTCCACCACCCAGACGGCCTTGCGGAACGCAACGGTGCTGCTGAAAGCCCGGCAGGAAGCCGAAGCCAGCCTGAACGAGAGCACCGAGGAACTGCGCCAAACCCTACAGCAGACGATTACCACCCTGAACACCCAGATCGACAAAGCCGAAGCCATGCTGGCCAATTTGAACGATCAGCGCGGCAAGCTGCAATCGATGCTGGAAAGCCTTTCTGCCAACCCGACAGACCCCCAACTGGCCGATATGGCCGTGCAGCTGCTGCTCAGCGGCACCGAAGCCCAGCTCAGTTTGGGCGAGTTCCAGATCAGCAGTGGCCGCACCCAGCTGGAAGCGGGCCAGACCCAGCTGGACTCCGCCCGCGAAGAGTATGAATCGGCCCGCGAGGAAGCGCTGAAAAGCGCCAATCTGGACCAGCTGCTGAACATGAACACCTTAAAGCAGCTGATCGCCGCACAGAACTTCTCTATGCCCGCCGGTTACATTGACGGCGGGGAAGGGGACGATAACCAGTACATCTTAAAAATCGGCGATGCGTTTGACAATGTGGATGAGCTGAAAAGTATGGTCCTGTGCAGCATTGACGGCATCGGCGATGTGCGGCTTTCCGATGTGGCGGACATTGAGCTGACCGATAACGCGGACGACAGCTACGCCAAGGTGGGCAAAAACCGCGCCGTGCTGCTTTCAATCTATAAAAGCTCCACGGCTTCCACCTCGTCTGTCTCCAACGCAAGCACCGCTGCTATGAAAGAACTGATGGCAGAAAACGACGGCCTGCACCTGACCACCATCATGGATCAGGGCGATTACATCAAGCTGATTGTGAACAGCGTCATGTCCAACCTGATCGAAGGCGCTGTGCTGGCCATCATCGTGCTGGCTCTGTTCTTAAAGGATATCCGCCCCACGCTGGTGGTGGCCATCAGCATGCCGCTCAGTGTGCTGTTTGCCATTGTCATGATGTATTTCAGTGGCATTACCCTGAACATTCTCAGCCTGTCCGGCTTGGGGTTGGGCGTTGGCATGCTGGTGGATAACTCGGTCGTTGTCATCGAAAATATTTACCGCCTGCGCGGGCGCGGCATTCCGGCCCCGCGTGCTGCGGTGCAGGGCGCACGCCAGGTGGCGGGGGCCATCGTGTCCTCCACCCTGACCACGGTCTGCGTGTTCCTGCCCATGGTGTTTACCACCGGCATGGTGCTGGAGCTGCTTTCCGATATGGCATGGACCATCACGTTCAGCCTGCTGGCATCCCTCATTGTGGCCCTTACCGTGGTGCCCTGCGCCGGTTCCACCGTACTGCGCAAGCAAAAAGAGATCAAGCACCCCTGGTTTGACCGTTTCCTGAACGGGTACGAAAAGCTCTTGCGCTTCTGCTTAAAGCGCAAGGCCATCCCGCTCACACTGGCGATCGTGCTGCTGGCCGTATCGGTCTGGCGCATTGCCACCATGGGCGTGATGCTCATCCCGGATATGGGCTCCAACCAGCTTTCGATTGCGGTAACGGTGCCTGCGGATACCGAAAAAGAGGATGCCTTTGCCACCGCAGACGCCGTGATGGACGCCATTACCAACATTGACGGCGTGGAAACGGTGGGCGCCATGTCCGGCGGCAGCGACAGCACCAGCAGCATGCTGATGATGACCGGCACTGAGGGCACCACGGACAACACCAGCTTTACCTATTATGTTCTGCTGACTGACGAGGGCGCCAGCAACAGCAAGGCCATCCAGCAGCAGATCGCCGATGACACCGCTGACCTGAACTGCGAAGTTGACATCAGCGCCAGCAGCATGGATATGAGCGCATTGTCCGGCAGCGGCGTGGAGGTGGACATCTACGGCCAGAATCTGGACAGCCTGACCACCGCCAGCCAGCAGGTGATGGACCTGCTGAACAGCGTGGACGGCATCGAGAATGTCTCCAACGGGCAGGAAACCGGCGACGAGGAGGTGCATATCGTCATTGATAAGGACAAAGCCATGCGCCTTGGCCTGACGGTGGCGCAGGTGTACCAGCAGATCGCCGCAAAGCTCAGCACCGATACCACCGCAACCACCCTGAAAGTGGGCCGCGATACCTATGATGTGACGATTGTGGATAAGACCGATACCCCGAACCTGGACGATCTGTTCCAGATGGAGTTCATCACAACGACCACCGACGATGACGGCAACACCGTGAACGAGACCCATACCCTGGGCGAGTTTGCCTCCCGCACCAACGGCAACGCCTATGCGACCATTGCGCGCGAAAACGGCTCCCGCAAGATCAGCGTGACCAGCGATACCGCCGAAGGCTACAACACCGCCCTGATCTCCCGTGATCTGAGCCCCCGGCTGGAAGCACTGGACCTGCCAGATGGCTGCACCGCTGAAATTGCCGGTGAAACCACCCAGGTGACCGAGATGATCCAGCAGATGGCCAAAATGATGGCCCTGGCACTGTTGTTTGTCTATTTTGTCATGGTGGCGCAGTTCCAAAGCCTGCTTTCCCCCTTCATTGTGCTGTTCACCATTCCGCTGGCCTTTACCGGCGGCATGATCGGCCTGATGATTGGCGGCGAACAGCTTTCGGTCATTTCGCTCATGGGCTTCCTTGTGCTGATGGGCGTGGTGGTCAACAACGGCATTGTGTTTGTGGATTACGCCAACCAGCTGCGCATTGGCGGGCTGGAGCGCACCGATGCCCTGGTGGCAACCGGCCGCACCCGTATGCGCCCCATCCTGATGACGACCCTGACCACCGTGCTTGCCATGGTAACGATGATCTTCAGCAAGGATGCCGGCAGCGAGATGGGCAAAGGCATGGCCATTGTTATTGTGGGCGGCCTTTCCTATGCAACGCTGATGACCCTGTTTATTGTGCCGGTGATGTATGATCTCTTCTACCGCAAGCCGCCGGTCAACATTGATGTGGGCGATGACGGCATGGATGACCTGCCCGATGATGCGGCCGAGTTTGCCGCAGAATTTGCCGCCCGCCGCGCAGCAGAGGGCAAGAACCAGCCGGAACCCGAAACACCGGATACCGCCGAGCACCGCCGCTTAAAGCTGTCCGGTAAACCCGATACCGAAAACGGGGAGGGGACGCCGCAATGACACCAGATATCCGCAAAGAACGCGAAACCGCCCTGTACGAAGCCGCCTTGCGCCTGATTGCCAAGGGGGTAAACCCCGCCGCCATGAAGGTGCAGCAGATCGCGGACGAAGCCGGAATCGGCAAGGGCACCGTGTATGAATACTTTGCCTCCAAGGATGAGATCCTGCAGGGAATGGCCCTGTACTGCTTTGATACCGAGATTGCCCGCATTGCCGTATTGATGGAGCCATGCACCACCCTGCAAGAGCTGGAGGACGCCGTGATGGCCTACCTGCAGGATCTTTCCGGAAACCGGATGGGAACCTATCAGGTGATCGCTTCCAGTATTGGCGCACGGGAGAACCTCCGCGGTATGGACGAGTGTGTGCAAGCCCTGCGTGGGGTGCTGCACAGAACCATGGCAGCCCTGCGGCAAAAAGGGGAGATCAACCCCGCCCTGCCGGATGATTACTGTGATCTGGCTCTGCTTTCCGCTGCGGCGGGTGGGCTGATAGGGCTGTGCTATGTTTCCAAGCACCCGGACGCGCTAACGCCCATACAAAACCTGCGCGTGTTGATCCACCGAGCATTGAACCCATAAACAAACAAAAATAAAAGCAGCCAGCCGCCCTGCCTGTGGGAATGTTCCACGGTGGGGCGGCTGGCTGTTGTATCGGGGGAAAGTGGAGATAAGGCAACACCGCACAATTCCCGCCTTGCGGCTTAAGCACCGCTCCGGCAGCTGCGGCACGGCATCTGCGTTGCCAAAATGCTCGATAATGTCGGGTTGCGGTACCCGCATCGTGCTTCGGGGGCAAAAGCCCCTCGCACTCTGCGACCGCTGCCCCTGCTTCGGTTCGCTGTTTCCGCCACTGGCGGCGCTCACCTTTGCAGCATCCAGTATTATCTGCGCTTTTGGCTTGGCATCTGCCGTACCTCGCTCGCCGTATCGGCACTTAGAATTATGCGGTATTGCCATAAAAAAATACGCTTTCGCCGCCGATGCCCAAACCGCGCAAAGCATGGTATAATGATGGCAGGATAAACGCAGAAACCAACACACAGAACACGAAAAGAACACAGGAAAGGAAAGACCATGTACTTTCAATACGGGCAGGAAGAAACGGAATACCTGAGCGGCAAAGATGAAAAACTTGGGGCGGTGATTGCCCAGGTGGGCCGGGTGAATCGCGAGGTGGATACAGACCTGTTTTCTGCCGTGGTGCACCATATTGTGGGGCAGCAGATTTCCACCAAGGCGCAGGCTACCATCTGGCAGCGCATGCGGGGTGCCCTTGGCACGGTGGATGCCGAGCATATTCTGGAAGCAGGGAACGAGCAATTACAGCTGCTTGGCATCAGCTGCCGCAAGGCAGAGTACATCACGGACTTTGCACGAAAAATCCAGAACGGTGAGTTTGATTTGGAGGGCATCTGGCAGAAGCCGGATGAGGAAGTGATCCGGGAGTTAAGTGCCCTGAAAGGCATTGGCGTGTGGACAGCGGAGATGATTTTGCTTTTCTGCATGCAGAGGCCCGATGTGTTCAGCTATGATGACCTTGCCATCCAGCGCGGGCTGCGCATGGTGTACCATCACCGTAAAATTGACCGCAAACTGTTTGAAAAGTACCGCAGGCGGTTCAGCCCTTATTGCAGCGTGGCGAGCCTTTACCTATGGGCCGCCGCGGGCGGCGCGGTGCCGGGGTTGAAGGATTATGCCCCCAAAAAGAAAGCCCCGGCCAAAAAGGCAGCACCCGCTGGTTCCCACACGGAGAAAACATCAAAAGTATAACAGAAAGGGTAGATGCTATGATGTTCACCGCGCATTATCAGTCCCCCTTGGGGGAAATTCTGCTGGCAGCGGATGAAGTGGGCCTGACCGGTTTGTGGTTTGACCGCGCAAAGTATTATGCGGCGGGCCTGGCCCCACAGAGCACGGAGCGCGAAACCCCGCCCTTGACCGAAGCAAAGCGCTGGCTGGATGTGTATTTCAGCGGAAAAATGCCGGATTTTATGCCGCCGCTGCATCCCATCGGGTCAGACTTCCGGCAGGAAGTGTGGGCGCTGCTGCTGCAAATCCCATACGGGCAAACGACAACATACGGCGCGCTGGCCGCCCGGCTTGCGGCAAAGCATGGCACGGCGCGCCTGTCCGCCCAGGCGGTGGGCGGAGCCGTGGGACATAACCCCATTTCGCTCATCATCCCGTGCCACCGTGTGGTGGGTGCCAGCGGCAGCCTGATCGGTTATGCGGGTGGTGTTGAGCGAAAAATCCAGCTGTTGAAATTGGAAGGAACCGACTGCATAAAGCTGTTTGTGCCCAAAAAATGTGAATTAAGAGTTGAGCAAGCACAAAGTAGGGGCGAGCAAAAGATGTGAAAAAGTAAACCAGCAGAAGAGTGAATATGCGAAGCATGTTGAATATTAGGAACAGCGTTTAGCCAGCGGAAAAAACTTCGATGGACTGCCGCATGCCACTTGCAAAAGAGGAAAAAACATCAGGAAAAGCCAATAACTTGCTTTTGAGTTTTTTCCTTGGCGGTTAGAAGCTGCATATTGTATTGTGCCTTGAGGTTTTCATTCCAATTCTTTCATCAACTTCATTTTCCGCTTTTCGGGCCGGTTTATCCTTCTTTTTTCCTTAGGGTGTATCTGAAAAGTCGAAAATATGGTCTATTTCTACAAACACAGCGGGATTTTGCGTTAAGGCAATACCGCATAATTCTAAGTGCCGATACGGCGAGCGAGGTACGGCAGATGCCGGATCGGTGCTTAAGCCGTAAGGCGGGAATTGTGCGGTGTTGCCTTGAATAAAGGTTCATCAAAGCCAAGGACAGATTGAAAACTGCTTTGGCTTTGATGAGCCTGTTTTTGTGCCTTTTTCAAATTTATTTGGGAAAAAAGTTGTCCAAGACTTGATATCGGGCGGCTTACATTGTTTATGGGGTAGAGTGAACCCGCTCCGGCGTACGCCGCAGCTGGTTGCGATATTCGGACGGCGTAATGCCGTATAAACTGCGGAAAGTTTTCAAAAAACTGGTGTAATTGGTAAAACCGCTGGCATTGCAGGCATCCAGCACGCTGGCGCCGGCTGCAATGGCACGGCGGCAATGCTGCATGCGCAGGTTGGTCAAATAGCCGTGTACACTTTCCATCGTGTAGGTTTTGAACGCGCGGGACAAATGCTCCCGGCTGGTGTAGGTATATTTGGCAAGGCTGCCAACGGTTAGGTTCGGGTCGGTATAATTGGCCTGCAAAAAAGCAACGGCCTTGGCAACCAGGGCACTTGTAGCGCTGGGCGGTGCCGTGCGGCGCTCGGCCACAATCTGGTCCATCAGCAGCAAAAGCTCCACCAGCTCGCACCGCTGCACCATGTGCTGGGTGCTGCCGTGTAAGTAAGCGGTCTGGGCCATCCGCTCAAATAAGCCGCGTAGATCCCATGCGGTGACGGCGTCTGCATCCAGGATCACCAGCTGCCCCAGCCATGTGGGGGCAACCAGCCCGCTGGCCAGCAGGGCTTCCTGCCATAGCTCGGCGTTGATCTGGGCAATCAGACGTTCAGAAATCTTATCCGTGATATTGAACATGCCCGCATGGTAGCACCGGGCAGGGAAGATGATCATTTCCCCCAGGTTTATATCATAAATGTTGCCGTCCACAGAATAGCGCACGTTGCTGCCCACCAGGGGCAGTACAAGCTCATAATACGGGTGAGAGTGTACAACAGACTGGCTGTCCTGCTCGTTGGTATACCAACCCACGGCAATCTGACCGCTTTCCAGCTCCATGCTGGCGCGTTCCTGCGTCAAAAACTGGTCCTTGATATGTGGTACTTTCTGGACGAACATGGTGGGCCCTCCTTTTTTGACTTTGCGGCGCGGATTTCTGGGGAACGTTTGTAGTCCGGTCCGGGATGTTGGGCATAGCAAATAACAAAATAGGACAAAAATGGCGGTAGTGGCCAATTTTTATATGGCATTTGACTTTATTATAGCATAGAGTGCAGCAAGATGGTATTGGCATACACCAAAAAATATCGATTTCTGGCAAAAAAATCTGATTCTTGGGTGCAGCTTGCGTCAAAAGAAAGAGAATGCGAAGGGGAAAAATAAACAACGTTATCTAGGATATATTATTTTTTACGTATTGAATCGGCATGGACAATATGTTAGAATAACTTTGATTAGATCAAAAGAGGAAAGGAAGAATAAAGGATGTTTGTAGGAACATGGTGGTCACTGATGCCGCCCATTGTGGCGATTGCGCTGGCACTGCTGACCAAAGAAGTGTATTTGTCATTGTTTGCGGGGTGTGCCCTTGGCGCACTGTTGGCGGCAGAATTCCACCCGTGGATTGCGTTTGATACGCTGTTTAACACAATGATCGATAGTGTGGATTTTTCCATTCTGATGTTCATGATCCTTTTGGGCATGATCGTTATGCTCATGCAGGAATCCGGCGGCACCCGCGCTTACGGTGAATGGGCCTCCGGCCACCTGAAAAGTAAGCGCTCCGCTTTGGTAACGACCTCTCTGCTCGGTGCGCTGATTTTTGTGGATGACTACTTCAACTGCCTGACGGTTGGCTCTGTCATGCGCCCTGTCACAGATAAGTACAAGGTTTCCCGCGCCAAGCTGGCGTATATCATTGATGCAACCGCCGCGCCAGTCTGCATCATTGCGCCGATTTCTTCCTGGGCGGCAGCCGTCAACTCTTACGTTCCGGCGGGCAGCTCCATGTCCGGTTTTGAGATGTTCGTTAAAACCATTCCGTTCAACCTCTATGCAATTTTAACCCTGTATATGGTGTTCTTCACCTCCATTGTAGGCTTCGATTTCGGCCTGATGAAAAAGCATGAAGAGAACGCGGCCAAAGGTGATCTGTTCACCTCTGGCGGGGAAGAGTTCCAGAACCAGGAAACAAAAGACCCGACCGAGGGCGGCAAATACGCCAAAGGCAAGGTCATCGATCTGATTGCGCCCATGGTCGTCATGATTGCAACGGCAATCGCAGCTATGATCTGGACCGGCCACCTGAACGGCGGCCAGAATCTGGTGGAGGACTTTGCCAACTGTTCTTCTTCGGAAGCGTTGGTGTTTGCCGGTTTGGTCACAGTGGGATTCCTGCTGCTTCTGTATCTGCCGCGCCGTGTCATCGGCTTCAAGGATTTTATGAATTCCGTTCCCGAAGGTGGCAAGCTTATGATGCCCACCATCCTGATTTTAGTGCTGGCCTGGACTCTGAAAGGTATGACGGACGCCCTGGGTATCGGTACCTTTGTACGTTCGGCCATCAATCTGAATTCCAGCCTGATGAACTTTGTGCCGCTGGTCATCTTCTGCATTGCAATTTTTATTGCCTTTTCTTCCGGCACCAGCTGGGGCACCTTTGCTATTTTTGTGCCCATCGTGGTTAACATGTTTGCTGAACTGGACCCGACCATGATGATCATTTCTGTAGCGGCTGTCCTGGCTGGTGCTGTCTGCGGTGACCATATTTCGCCTATTTCTGATACTACCATCATGTCCAGCTCCGGTGCCCAGTCCAACCATATCAACCATGTGCAAACCCAGATGCAGTACGCCTTTGTGGTCATTGCCGTGTGTGCTGTTGGCTACCTGATCGCAGGCTTTACCGAAAACTGGTGGCTGACCCTGCTTTGCTCGCTGGTGATTTTGACCGGAGTGCTGTTGGAGATAAGGAAGAGGGAAATGTGTGGCCGATAAACCATACTGACGTAGAATCATCAAAAAGAACCTGTTTTGCACACTATATGGGGCACTAAAACCGGTCGTGTTTTACAGTTATATGAACTATATATGAACTAAAACGCCGAACTTTTGGCCCCTGCGGCACAAAATTGGCACAGCTTTTTCAGAAGTTTTGAGGAGATGGCGAAAAACAGGAGAAAACAATGAGAATCCATGAGTTTATCACCTGCTTCGTAAAACTGTTGTTGAGTACCTGATGCAGAGGTGCCAGCCTTCTTTACATGGCTGCCGAAGATGTTTGGTAAAAGAGTTGTAGTTACCGTCCATGGAACCTGTGAAATAATGTTAGTAACCAGAAAAAATCCTGATTTCATGCGGGTTTACGCGGCTTGACCTTTTCACCTCAAACTGTTTCTGCCTGTCATGGTGCGTTAAGGCCAACGTGATTTCAGGTGCTAATGGCTTCTGGTTGCGCTCTATACTTAACCCACCACAGCGAAAGCTGATAGAGCAGAAAACAGAATAAGGAGGTACGAAGGCGAGCCTGCGTATAGATTGCCGCAGCAATCTGTATACAGGCTTGTTGTCGTGCAATGAATAAATGAGAAATTGAATGAGTAGAAATTGTTGAAGATTTCTTTGATTTATGGAGGAAAATTAAAATGGGAAAGTATTTTGGGACCGATGGCTTCCGTGGTGAAGCTGGTATTGATCTGACCGCTGACCATGCCTACAAGGTGGGTCGCTTCCTCGGCTGGTACTACAATGCACTGCGCGAGCGCAATGGCAACAACGAGCCTGCCCGCATCGTCATTGGCAAGGATACCCGCCGTAGCTCTTATATGTTCGAGTATAGTCTGGTCGCTGGTTTGACTGCTTCCGGCGCAGACGCCTATCTGCTACACGTCACCACTACCCCGTCTGTGGCCTACATTGCCCGCGTGGATGACTTCGACTGCGGCATTATGATCTCTGCCAGCCACAATCCGTTCTATGATAACGGCATCAAGCTCATCGACTGCTATGGTGAGAAGATGCCCGAGGAGACTCTGCTGTTGGTGGAGGACTACCTTGACGGCAAACTCCATGTGTTTGACAAGGACTGGCCGGAGCTGCCCTTTGCACACCGGGAGCACATCGGCTGCACCGTGGACTATGTGGCAGGCCGCAACCGCTATATGGGCTACTTGATCTCTCTGGGCATCTATTCCTTCAAGCGCGTCAAGGTCGGTTTGGACTGCGCCAACGGCGCAAGCTGGAATATTGCTAAATCTGTGTTCGATGCTCTGGGCGCAGATACCTATGTCATCAACAACAAGCCGAACGGTACGAACATCAACAACAACGCTGGCTCTACCCACATCGAGGGCCTGCAGAAGTTCGTGGTGGAAAAGGGCTTGGATGTGGGCTTCGCCTACGATGGCGATGCTGACCGGTGCCTGTGTGTGGATGAGAAGGGTAATGTCATCACTGGCGACCATATTCTGTATATCTACGGCTGCTACATGAAGGAACGTGGTAAGCTGCTGACTAACACTGTGGTTACGACTGTCATGTCCAATTTTGGTTTGTACAAAGCGTTCGATGAACAGGGTATCGGCTATGCCAAGACCGCTGTGGGCGATAAGTACGTCTATGAGTACATGGCTAAGAACGGCTGCCGTATCGGTGGCGAGCAGAGCGGTCATATTATCTTCAGCAAGTACGCCAGCACCGGTGATGGCATCCTGACCAGCCTGAAGATGATGGAAGTCATGCTGGCCAAGAAGATGCCCATGAGCAAGCTGGCTGAGCCGCTGAAGATCTATCCGCAGGTTCTGGAGAATGTCCGTGTGACCGATAAGAAGGCTGCACAGAACGACCCAGCGGTACAGGAGGCAGTCAAGGCAGTTGCAGAAGCGCTGGGCGATACCGGCCGTATTCTGGTGCGTGAGTCTGGTACGGAGCCTCTGGTGCGTGTGATGGTAGAAGCTCCTGACCACGATACCTGCCAGAAGTATGTTGATGAGGTAGTGAATGTGATTGACAGTAAGGGTTATAGAGTTTGATGAGTTGCAAGGATAGCAGAGAAATGTGGATGAAACAAAAAGATGAACCCATTAGAGTTGCTCAAATTATGGGTAAGCTGTGGGCAGGTGGAGTTGAAATGGTGGTTTTCAACTACTACCGTGCGATAGATAAAAGCAAAATACAATTTGATTTTTATTATGATGCTGATTCTACAGTAGAACCTCCACAGGACCTAATAGATATGGGTGCAAGGTTTTATAAAATTCCTCCTTATCAGAAACTCCCTCAGTATATTCGAGAATTAAAAAAACATCTTAAAGAAAACCAGTATCTAATAGTTCATTCACATTTAAACACACTGAGTGTATTTCCATTATTCGTAGCGTGGATGTGTCGTGTTCCAGTGAGGGTGGCTCATAATCATAGTGTTCCAAGTGGAAAGGAACTGAAAAGAGATGCGCTGAAATATTTTCTCCGTATATTTGGACGAGTTTTCCCAACAGATTATTTTGCTTGCTCAGAAAAAGCTGGACGTTGGATGTTTGGGAATAGAAATTACGACGCAGGTAAAGTTGTGGTAATCAAAAACGCAACGGACTTTGAAAGATTTAGAGCAGATGAAGAAACAATAGAAAAATTAAAAAAACAACTTGGATTGAATGATAAGTTTGTAATTGGACATATCGGAAGATTTACATTTGCGAAGAACCATGAATTCCTGCTAGATGTATTCAAAAAAATAAGCGATATTAGAAATGACGCTGTTCTGCTGCTTGTAGGCGATGGAGAACTAAATCAGACAATACATAATTCAGTTAAGACGAAAGGCTTGGAAAATCGTGTTGTTTTTGCGGGACAGGTGTCTAATCCAGAACTATATTATCGGTTAGCGAATGTTATTGTTGTTCCGTCTGTATTTGAGGGATTGTCATTGGCAACTATAGAAAGCCAAATTGCAGGTGTTCCTGTGGTTGTTTCAGATGCAATACCAGAAGAAGCCATAATTAGCAATGGAGTGGTTCGGTTGAGTTTGCAAAGCCCTAATTGGGTAAGCACAATCTTATCAATGGCAAATAAAATTGTAGTTCTTAATGAGAATAGCAAGGATTACGATATTTATTATGCGGTAAAAAAACTGGAAGATTGGTATGAAGATAAGGTGAAAGAATGCCAAATGTTTCAATAATAATGGGCGTATATAATTGCAAAAATTATAATTTACTAAGAAAAAGTGTTGAGTCGATACTGCAACAAACTTATAAGGACTATGAGTTCATTATTTGCAATGACGGATCGACAAATAACACTTTGGAAGAGTTGAAAAAAATCGCCCAATCAGATTCAAGAATTAAAATAATATCTTATGAGAAAAACCGTGGGCTAAATCACGCGTTGAATGAGTGCCTTGCCGTATTTCAAGGGAAATATATTGCGCGACAAGACGATGATGATGTTTCAAAGCCAGAACGCTTAAAAAAGCAGGTGCAGTTTTTGGATGAAAATCGTGAATATGCGATTGTAGGAACATGCGCAGATGTTTTTGATAACAATGGCATTTGGGGAGAATATACTGTTCCAGAAAAACCGCAGAAGGGTGATTTTCTTTGGAATAGTCCGTTTATGCACCCAACTACAATGATGCGTAAAGCCGAATTATTATCGGGGGGGGGTACAGAGAAGCCAAAGAAACAAGACGATGCGAAGATTATGATCTTTTCATGAATTTATATGCAAAGGGATATAGGGGCTATAATATTCAGGAAAAGCTATACTATTATCGCATTGTTAGGGATGAAAAGAACAAACATCGACCGATGAAGTATCGTGTGGATGAAATGATTGTGAGATTTCGTGGGTATAAGAACATGAGAATGTTGTTGAGAGGGATGCCTTATGTATTCAAACCGGTGATAATTGGTCTTATACCGCAAAGTATATTGAAACAAATCAAACAATCGAGATATTGAGTAGATGCAGCTTCCTATTATTATGGCTCTTTCTAAGGAAGGAACCATATGGAACAAAATCTTATATCTGTAATCATGCCTGTTTATAAAACAGAGGAGAGCCATCTGCGCAAAGCAATCGAGAGCGTAATAAACCAAAGCTACCGAAAACTTGAAATCGTGCTGGTCGATGATGGTTCACCAGATCAATGTGGAGCAATTTGTGATGCCTATGCAGGAACAGATAACCGCATACGAGTGATTCACAAGAAAAATGGAGGGGTTTCTTCGGCAAGGAATTGTGGGCTTGAGACTGTAACAGGCGATTACATTTTTTTTGTGGATAGCGATGATACATTAAAGGGTAATGCGATTGAGGTCCTTTTCGCTATTGTGCAAAAGACAAACGCTGATATTGTTATTTGTAGCTGCAAGCACGTAAAAGAGAAAAATGATGATAATGCGATTTATGACGGCGCATATCAGTGTCTGAAAACGGTTGAGTCAGCGGAGGCTATAAAGAATTTATCTTATAATATCCATGTTTTTGATGAGCTTGAGCCAACAGCAGTTTGGGGAAAGTTGTACAAAAAATCAGCCGTACAAAACTTGAGATTCAATGAAAAGATGAATGTTGGAGAGGACTTTGTCTTTAACTATTTTGCAATTTGTAAAGCAAAAGTTGTGACGTATTGTAATCTCAAACTATATAACTATAATTTTGTCGAAACCAGTTTGATGAACAATAAAATATATTCACCGAAACTGATGCGATCCTTTGAAGAACTTGTGAAGTTTGCGGAAAGTCAGAAAAATTCAGAGTACTTTGACGAGGTGATAGTTAGAAGTGTTAATGTTGCTTTTACAATATATTTGAAAACACCAGAGAAACAGAGTATAGAAAAGAATGAAATTGAAGAGTATATTGTAAAATATCGAAGCAGTGTGCTTACAAATACAAAGACAAACCTTAAAATTAGAGTGGCGCTTGTGTTATCAACAATAAGCTTTAAATTAGTTAGGTGGGTCTTTTTTAAAACAAAAAAGTTGCAAATATCTTAGAAAATACAAGGAGACACTTGCGAATGTGGATTTATTTGATGTGCTTTGTGATTTCGACAATTTGCATTTACTGTGGAGAAAAAGCGTATAATAAGAGCTTTAAATATGCAAGTTTTTTCTTCGGAGTTATGATATTGGCAGTTGTTGCAGGCTGCAGAGATCAAGTGGTAGGTACAGATGTTATGGTCTATGGGGTGAGATTTTATAATCTTGCACATAGTAGCGTATCCATAAAAGATTTGTTTCAAAGGCTAACAATATCTGGAGAGGCAAGTGACTATGCATTTCATCTTTTGAATTTTGCCTTAACTAGGGCATTTAAAGATTATCACATTGGACTGTTTGCGTATTCATTTTTGACATTTTCCTTCTTTTTGAAAGGATGCATGGAATATAAAAAAATGAATGGAGATTCGGTCGCATTTAGAATGTTGCTTGTATGTTTTTTGTTTTATAATACATCATTGAATGCAATGCGACAGCTCATTGCGGTAGCAATTGTATATTGTGCTACGGCATACCTTTTACAAGATAGATATAAGTTGTTCTCCGTACTAGCTGTTCTTGCCTGCTCTTTTCATTCATCGGGACTTATATCACTAGTGATTTTTGGATGCCATCTTATATTAAAGGACAACAGAAATTATAGTGAAAAGAAACGATTTATAAGAGCAAGTATATTTCTTTTGATAAGCGGATGCATCGTCCTGTTCATTAATCAAATTATTAAATACTTTGTTACATTAGGAATCTTGCGGAGTAGCTATTTGAATTATATTAGTAGCGGAAAATATGGTGGTTCTGGTGGATTGGCTTTATTTAATATTATTGGACCAACCATAATTTGTGCCTCCAGTTCTTTCCTTTTCTATAGATTTCATAGAGCGGACAAGAAAGGGAGTAATAAAATATTTTTTACAATGATGACTGTGATTTTGCTGGTGATGTCGTTTAGTACGATAATATCAAATTATTTTTTGAGAGTATCGTATTATTTTACTCCGCTAGCCTATGAGTGCCAAATAATAAATAGAAAATACTTTGAAGAAAAATCAAGAGTGATTTGGAAAGTGATAATGATTTTGCTGGCAGTAGTACCATGGATGCATGACATTGTACAGTTGAATTACGGAGAAACAATACCATATGTTTTCTTTAGAAATTGAGAGGAATTTAAGATGGAAAGAGAACTCAATCTTTCAATAATAATACCAGTATATAATGGAGAAAAGACTATTTGTGAATGTCTGGATTCAGTTCTGAAATGCCCATATAAGGGCTATGAAATAATTGTTATTGATGATGGGAGTGTTGATGGTACTGACAAGATTTTAGAGCGCAACTATACAGATGAAATAAAGTTAATAAAGCAAAAAAATGCAGGGGTTTCCGCGGCTCGCAATAAGGGGCTATTATGTGCACAAAAAGATTATCTTGTGTTTTTAGATAGCGATGATGCTTTTTGTGATAATTGGTGGGAAAAATTAGAGGAGTATAAAGAAAATGATATTACTTTATATAATTACCTCAGGAAGAAAAATGATGTGATTCAAGAAATACTTACAATGCGAAACGCGCAGGAAACCCTTGATGAAATAAAAATGACGTATATTCTGACAGATGATGTAAATGCTGTGTGCGCTAAAATATATAAAAGAAAATTATTACTGGATTTCAAAATACAATTTCCACAAGATATGAAAATCGGTGAAGACGCTGTTTTTTTTGGAAGAGCATTACAAAAAGCCAAGAAAGTAAAATATTGTCCTAATGCTTTTTACGTCTATATAGATAACTTGAACAGCGCCTCTTATCAGAAAATTGTAAATTTCGATGACCAAAGGAAACTCTACGAATTTAAAAAAGGTTTTATAATTGAAAATAATATGCTGATTTATGAGGAAAAATTCTATATAAAGTTTTTGGGTGATTTCATATCAAGATTGAGACAAAGCACAGGGTCGTATGCACATTTTAGAGAATTAATTTTAAGTGCGGAAAACTATGAGTATATAAAATGGCTTATAAATTTTAAATATGAGACACTGCCACTGCGAAGAAAAATTCAGGTTGTGCTTCTTAAAATTAAGGCTTACCGTGCCTTATTCTTTGAACTTGAATGTGAAAGATTAGTAAATGAATAATAGCCACTAGTGATGGTGATGGAGATGCTTATGAGGGTGGGAATTGTTTCGATATATTATAATGCCTTTAATTATGGAGCTCAATTACAGGCGAGGGCATTAGTTCAAATTGTTAAGGAATATGGATATGAGTGTGAACAAATTTGTTATGATGCAACAGACGAAAAGTATCCATTTGAAAAGAGTATAAAAGAAAAGATAAAAGAGCAGGGGCTAATTTATCTAATGGTGTCAAAGTTTCGATATGTAGTTCACGGTATCAATGTAAAGCAGAATAACAAGAAAATATCAAATAAAATAAGTGCAAGGAAAAATAAATTTCATAAGTATGAAAATAAAACGGCACATTCACAAAGAATTTATAATAAAGAAACTATTAGCGATTGTAATGATCTTTATGATGTTTTTATAACAGGAAGTGATCAAGTATTTAATCCGTATTATTATAATAATGCTTTTTTGTTGGGATTTGTAACAGGGAAAACAAAACTGTCTTATGCAGCAAGTATTGGACTGAGCTATTTGTCACAGAATGAAAAAGAACTATTGCAAACGTCATTGAGGACATTTGATGGAATAGCTGTAAGAGAGGATTCCGGCCAGACTATTTTGAAAGAAATATTGCCGCAAAAAGAAATAAAAACTACAATTGATCCAACATTATTAATAGATTCGACATATTGGATAAATGAGGCACATAAAACGCGCGAATTAGAAGAACCGTATATTTTTTGCTATTTTTTGGGGAAAGAAAAGAAATTAAGGAAATTTGCGGAAATAGTATCGAAACAATTAAATTTGCGAATTTTGACGATTAAAGATGCTTTAGGTAACTATCAATCTGCAGATGAATATCACGCGACAGAGTTGGAGGATGACGGACCAGATGGCTTCAATTCTGCAATAGCGAATGCTTGCTTTGTATTAACAGATTCATTTCATGGTACAGCTTTTTCTATTATACACGAGAAACGCTTTCTATCTTTTAGGAGAAATTTTCATGAAGAAAACTCTGGGGACTCTAGGATTATAGATTTGCTGAAAAATTTGGGAATAGAAGATAGATGGGTGCAAAATATAGAACAAAGTAGTACTGATTTGCTTATCAATGAAATTGATTATTGTGATGTGAAAAGACGACTTGAATATTTGCGAATGGATTCGAATGGCTATTTGAGTAAGAAATTAATGGATAATAAATAATTGGGTTGTAAACATATGAAGATAAATCAAAGAAAAGCAGGAGTTATATTATCTTATGCCGGACAACTAACGAAAATCTTGATAAGCATAATTTATACTCCCATCATGCTTCGGCTTCTTGGTCAAAGTGAATATGGACTTTATCAACTTGTCTATTCTGTTGTATCCTATCTAAGCTTGTTAAGCTTGGGATTCAGTAGTTCTTATATGAGATTTTATTCTCGTTATAAAGCACAGAGAGATGAAGATGGAGTAGCGCGATTAAATGGAATGTTTCTGTTAATATTTACTTCACTTTCAATTGTCTGTGTTTTATGTGGTTGCGTAATGTTGGGTAATATTAAGGGGATTTTTGGAAGTGGGTTGACGGATTCTGAATATTCGACTGCAAGGATTTTAATGGCGCTGCTTGTTGTTAATCTGGCACTAACATTCCCCAATAGTGTTTTTTCATGTGCAATTACTGCGCATGAAAAATTTCTATTTCAAAAATTTTTGATTTTACTTCAAAATGTATGTAATCCATTATTAGCCTTGCCGTTGCTTATTATGGGCTATGGATCTATAGGAATGGTGGCAGTGACAACATTTTTGACATTACTAGTATTAGTAATGAATGTATACTATTCTTTTCATAACCTTCATATAAGATTCTGCTTTAAGAAATTTCAGCTGGATTTACTTAAAGAAATGTGGGTGTTCACTTTTTTTATTTTTATAAATCAAATTATAGATCAGATAAATTGGAGTGTAGATAAATTCTTATTAGGTAGATTTGCAGGTACAACAGCAGTAGCAGTTTATGGAGTTGGTGGACAAATTAATTCGATGTATATTGAGCTTTCTTCATCGGTTTCGAATGTTTTTGTCCCAAAAGTAAATCGTATTGTTGCGGAATCTGGTGATGATAATGAATTGACAAGACTTTTTACAAAGGTTGGCCGTATTCAATTTATGATACTTGGTTTGATATTGTCAGGTTTCATTTTTTTTGGCATTCCATTTGTGAAAATTTGGGCTGGCTCGGAGTACGGAGACTCATATGCAGTAGCGCTTTTACTAATTGCGCCTGTAACTGTTCCATTAATACAGAATCTTGGCATTGAAATTCAGCGCGCAAAAAATATGCATAAAGCAAGGGCAATTGTTTACCTTTTTATTGCAATTGCAAATGTGGCAATTAGTATCCCATTAATTAAGCTTATGGGACCAATTGGTGCTGCCTTGGGTACAGCGATTTCCCTTATAGCAGGAAATATTATTTTTATGAACTGGTATTATCACGCTCGCATCGGAATGAATATGTTATATTTTTGGAAAGAGATTGCAAGGTTCATTCCGGCACTAATTGTTCCATGTTTGATCGGCATTGCTATCATGAAATTTGTTAATATTACTGGCTTTGTTAAATTGGGATTGTTTGCAATGGCCTATACGGTTGTGTATGCTTTCTCGATGTATTTCTTTGGAATGAATGATGAAGAAAAGCAGCTTGTCATTGGGCCAATTAGAAAAATTTTAAGGAAATAAAAAGATGAAAGAAAAGAGAGAATATTGGCAAAGCATCCGAGGAGTATGCATATTGGCAGTAGTGTTAATTCACTCTTTAGGTGAATTTGATTATTCTACTGGTTATAATTCAGCATTCATAATACTTCGTCAGATCATCAATTTTGCGGTAGCCACATTTGTGTTTATGGCTGGTTATTTTGTGAATGTTGATGCCTTATCTGATAAAGAGTTCAGTTACAAACACTGGATAATTTATCGGGGGGGGGGCGACTGTGTATCCCTTTTATGATTTGGTCGCTTCTGTATAGCGGGCTTGAGTTATTAAGGAATGTACACAGTGGCAATGAGATTCATTGTTTTGGATTTGTTTACCGATTTATTGTTGGAAAGTCAGCAACTCCATTTTACTATATTGTTGTTTTGGTGCAGCTTACGGTGATTACACCGTGGCTAATCAAAATTGTAAAACAGAATGGAATTATCAGTAGAATTTTATGGTTGGTGACACCGGTTTATCTGGTGTATTTGTACACTTGGAATTATATAGTTGGTGCATCGCCACGTCTGTACGAAACATTATTTCCGGCATGGTTTGGATTTTATTATCTAGGAATTCAAGTGCGTTGTGGATGGAAATTGAAAGGCAATGGATTTGTGGTTGCGGCTACACTCTTATTAAGCTGTGTTGAAGCGATTGGATTACGAGCAACAGGGCTTGATATTGGATTCTATACGAGCCAGATAACAGCAGGTTCATTCCTGTATTCTTTTGCCATGATTGGCTGGCTTCTGAAGAAAAATGAAAGTAATTGTAGTATCTGCCGCTTGCTATCAAAGATAGGAGATTGCTCATATGGTATTTTCTATATTCACATGGCAGTGCTGATGATTGTTGGTAGAATTATACAAAGTGAAAACTGGTATATTTATTGGATATTGCGATTTATGCTGACTACATCCATTAGTTATATTATAGTTCATATTGGTCAAATGGTATTGAAGAGCCATAAAAAATTGTTGCGCTATATTGGATTTATATAAAAGGTACTGGAAGAGGAGGATATACGGGTGAAACCAGAAAAAGTATATGCTTGTTATAACAAAGATAAAGAAGCGAGATTGAGTAGCTCTTCTGGAGCAGTATTTACTTCTCTAGCAGACTATGTGCTTAATAAAGATGGCATTGTTTATGGTGTCGCAATGTCTGAAGATTGCTATTCAGCTAATTTTATTGCAGTAACAGATGAATTTGGTATGAAAAGACTGCGTGGCTCAAAATATCTTCAAGCGAAAGTTGGAAACACATTTGCGAAAGTAAAGGAGAATCTGCAAGATGGAAAAACCGTATTGTTTACGGGAACGGGATGTCAGATAAATGGATTAAAGAATTTTCTGGGAAAAGATTATGATAATCTCATTTGTGTAGATGTAATTTGTCATGGTGTTCCTTCGCCGACATTGTGGAAAAAGTATGTTGAGTATCAGGAAGAAAGAAATGCTGGAAAGCTGAAAGGCATTAATTTCCGCTGTAAGGATAATGGCTGGAGTGATTTTGGAATGAAAGAGGTTCTAAAGGAGATTCCAGAAAGAGAAGAAAAGAAACTGTATATACCTAAAGATAAAGACGCTTATATGCAGATGTTTCTAAGAAATTATTGCTTGCGGCCATCATGCTATGAGTGTATTGCCAAAAAAGAGAACAAGTCTGATTTAACAATTGCTGATTTTTGGGGAATTGAAGAAGTTGCACCAGAAATGTCAGATGGAATGGGAACATCGTTGGCATTGATCCGCACAGATAAAGGCGCAAAAGTGTTTGAGAAAATCAAAAAGAATTTAAAACTGAAAGAAGTGACCTATGAGGAAGGGGTAAGATTCAATCCAGCTGAATACAAATCTTGTGTAAGGCCCTCACAAAGAAACACATTCTTTCATGATATGCGTGCTATAAGTTTCGATGAATTAGAAAAGAAATATGCAGCCCCAGTTAAATACTCGTTGACGATACGAACAAAAAGAAAGATAAAGCACTTGATTAAAAGTATACTTCAAGTAATGGGGGGGGGGGGGACAGAGAGTGATATATAGTAATGATTACTTAGTGTGTTTTATATTTGATTGTAGGGAGATGCAAGACGTTGGTACTATTTAAAAGAAAAGAAGAATGTTGCGGATGTACAGCTTGTTATGCGAGTTGTCCACGAAAAGCTATCTCTATGGTAGAAGATGAGGATGGATTTGAATATCCGCAGGTTGATGAAAATAAGTGTATTCATTGTGAAAAATGCTTGCGAGTGTGTCCCTTTAAAAGTGATTCGGCGATATAAGGAGAAAAGCACCATGAAGATTGCAATAGTATTCGATGGACTTCAAATAGGTGGAATTGAACGTGTGGGGGCAGACTACGCTAGAATTTTAAGCGAATTAGGACATGATGTGACGGTTGTTAATCTGGTGCCGAATCTTAAAGAGATGGAAAAAGAATTTCCAAAAGATTGTAAATGGATTGGATTCAATTATCCAAGACGAATAGTTACTGAGCAGTATGCGCAGCTTGTAAAAAAAGGTTTTTGGGGAACAGCTTGTTATTTGGTGGCTATGCTAGTGATGCCTGTGATTTCCTACACTTTAAAAAGAAAATTTAAAATGATATATCATGACAGCGAAGAGTTTGATTTAACCATCGCTTTTTCGGGTCACTTTAATGACTTGGATTTTGTTTCGAGAGAATTTATTAAATCGAAGAAAAAAATGTGTTGGCTACATGGTGCTTTGTATAGTTATTTCTTGATTTCTTATGGCTATATGAGGTTATATGAGAAAATTAAAAATCTGATTGTTTTAGTAGATGATGCGCAAGAAGAAGCCTTGTCTTATAATAAAAATTTAAAACTTAACATCCACAAATTATATAATCCCACATTTATTAAAAATCGTGAAATCAATTGTGCGCACGTCGAAGAGTTGAAACAAAAGTATGGAAAATTTGTTTTGATGGTTTCCAGATTTGAGTATCCACATAAAGATCAATATACGGTAGCAAAGATGTTGGATATTGTTAGAAAAAAATATCACGAAGATTTGGATCTTGTTTTTGTTGGAGATGGTCCGGATGAGGAAAGTGTAAAAAAGTATGTGATAACACTTTCACAAGATACTCAGGAACATATTCATTTTGAGGGAAGTCGCTTTGATGTGCAAGATTATTATAAAGCAGCCTTTTTGCTTGTCCATGCAAGTGTCGCAGGTGAGGGGCTGCCAACAATAATGATCGAGGCGATGTCTTATCGTCTACCAATGGTGGTTACTGACTCAAAGACTGGCCCAAGAGAAATTTTAGGGGAAAATGAATATGGCTTGCTTTGCAGAGTGAAAGACCCAGAGGACATGGCAAATAAGGTAAAAAAAATTGCATCTGATCCTGATTTGTATAATCATTATGTATTAAAAAGTGACGAAAGAATAAAGGATTTTTCTCCGGATGTAATAAAAGAAAGACTAAAATCAATTTTGGAAGAGGTTGAAGAGAATTAAGATGCGTTTTATATCATGTGCGAGTTATTACGGAAGTGGATCAAGTGCTATCACAGACTTTGTCTCAGAATTTGACACGGTGTACTCTTTTACAGATGAAGAGTTCCGCTTTGTGCAGGATCCAGATGGGGTCTCAGATTTGGAATACAATCTGGTGGAAAATTTTAATCGGCATAACTCTGGTCACGCAATTAAAAGATATAAAAAGTTAGTAGATTTTTATTGCGGTAATATGTTTGGTAAAAAGTATGAGAAATTTTTCCATGGGAATTGGAAAAAATATTCTGAAAAATATATTGATGACCTTACCGATTTTACCTATCATGGCTGGTGGCAATATGATTTGATGGATAAGGGAGAGTTTTTCTATTTTCGGAAACGAATTTTGAATAAGATTTTAAGAATGACTGTTTGGAGAAATCAGCCTGAACGTACATTAAATACAATGAAAAATGAGATTACATATTGTGCGCATCCAAGCGAAGAAAAATTTCTGAACTGTACAAAAATGTATATTGAGGATTTGTTTGGATCTGTTTGCCGAGGTGCAAATACGGTTATGGTTGATCAGATTGTTCCACCAACAAACTTAAAAAGGTATCTTCGATATTTCAATGATATTAAAGTTTTTGTTGTTGATCGTGATCCGCGAGATATTTTTGTACTTGAAAAATATGTATGGAAAGATGGGGTGATACCCAACAACGTAGAAGATTTTTGCAAGTGGTTTAAATATACACGAGCACACAGAAAAACAGAATTGTTTGACGACAAAAGGGTTTGCTTCATTCAGTTTGAAGATATGGTTTATAAGTATGATGAAACAACGAAAAAAATTGCGAATTGGCTAGGTTTTGAACTGAAAGAGCAAACCAAGAAAAAACAGTACTTTGATCCAAGGCGCTCTATTAATAACACATATACATGGAAGAAAGTAAAATGCAATCTGGCAGAAATTGAATATATCGAAAATGAGTTGGGAGAGTATCTTTACAGCTTTCCTAGTAATTGAATTTGTAACGAAGTGCAGAAAGACCAGCCAATCTTTCTGATAAGAGGGATTGGCTATTTTTGAATGATGATGTTCGCAGAAACGAAAAAAGGAGAGTACATGAACAAACAGGAAAGCGACATTCTGAACACACTTTTGCTGGAACCTTTCATCAATCAACGAATTTTAGCAGAAGTATCCGGCCACTCATTGGGAGTGGTAAATCGTTCGCTCAAGGAACTCATTAAAACTGATTATTTGGACGATTCGATTCGCCCTACAGTGAAAGCCATAACTGAGTTCAAGCAGAAAACTCCGCAGCGAGCTATTATCTTGGCAGCAGGGTTTGGTATGCGCATGGTTCCAATCAATACGGAGATGCCAAAGGGCCTTTTGGAAGTTAATGGTGAGCCGTTGATTGAACGTATTATCAAGCAGCTACATGAGGTGGGGATTAAAGAAATCTATGTAGTTGTAGGCTTTATGAAAGAAAAATACGAGTATTTGATTGATGAATATGGCGTAGAGCTGGTAGTAAATGCAGATTATGCGGCAAAGAATAATCTGAATTCAGTCAAACTTGTAAAAGAACATTTGGAAAATGCGTACATTATTCCATGTGATATTTGGTGTGACAGAAATCCGTTTCACCGCCATGAACTGTATTCCTGGTATATGGTTAGTGACCTAGTGGATAACGAAAGCAATGTCCGCGTTAATCGTAAGATGGAACTGGTAACTGTGCCAGAAAGTTCTGGCGGCAATGCAATGATTGGTATTTGCTATTTGGTAAAAGAGGATGCCGACACAGTTGCTAAACGTATTGAGGAACTATGCAAAAATCAGCGGTACGATGGAGCGTTCTGGGAAGAATCACTTTATAACAAGGATCGAATGATTGTTGCGGCTCGTGTGGTTCATTCAACAGATGTTGTGGAAATTAACACCTATGAGCAATTACGAGAAATTGACAGCGACTCTAACCAACTTAAAACAGATGCAATTCAGGTGATTTGTGAGGCCTTAAAAGCAAAGGCAGAAGAAATTACAGATATTACGGTTCTGAAAAAGGGCATGACGAATCGGTCTTTCCTGTTTACCTGCAAAGGAAAGAAATATATCATGCGTATTCCGGGAGAGGGGACTGACCAGCTTATTAATCGTCGTCAGGAAGCGGCAGTTTATCAGGCTATTGATGGAAAGCATATTTGCGATGATATTGCGTATATCAATCCGAAAAACGGTTATAAAATCACGGAATTTCTGGAAGGCGCAAGAGTATGCGACCCATTGAACTACGAAGATGTTAAGAAGTGTATGAAACGACTGCATGCGTTCCATGACTTGAAATTGAAAGTAAATCACGAGTTTGATATTTTCGGCCAAATGGAGTTCTATGAAACACTGTGGGAGGGGATGCCTTCTGTTTATAAGGATTATGAAAAAACAAAAGCAAATGTTCTGTCGCTGAAGTCTTATATTGATGCGCATGCTGGAGAAAAAGTCTTGACACATATTGATGCTGTGCCAGATAATTTCCTATTTGTTGAAAAAGATGGAAAAGAAGAAATCCGACTGATTGACTGGGAGTATGCAGGAATGCAAGATCCTCATGTGG
>ENA-ORTW01000784-ORTW01000784.1-human-gut-metagenome-genome-assembly--contig:-NODE-784-length-37919-cov-4.817954_pt1 | contig 37919 bp, 25 predicted proteins | sample MGYA00242072_ERZ509193 | MGnify/ENA primary metagenome ERZ509193 (study PRJEB26280, sample SAMEA2338813) | human gut metagenome | biome: human gut; feature: human-associated habitat; material: faeces... | reverse complement strand
AAATTCAACGTTTTTTGAACCTTTAAACACACCAATACCTGTTGCAGTCAAAGTAGCTGTTCCGGCATTGATATTGTTCGTATAAGTCAAATTATAGTCCTTACCTTCGACAAGTGTATATTCAAGCATTGTTGAAGTTTCATTATTGTATTTTTGATATACAATTGTAGGTACAGGCTTTTGCTCGGCTTTGTTATAGGTAAAAGTTCCTGTTATTGTAGGATGTAATGTACTCATATCAATCGGATCACGATTATCATAAGGATCATAAGGATTAACAGTGAATGTAGTTTCAGCTACACCTGTGTAGTTACCTATACCGGTAATTTTGATATTACCAGTACCTACTTGTACATTATTTGAATACTCAACTGTATAATCTGTATTTTTAACAAGTTCTCTGCCGTCAACTGTTACTGTAAAGTTCGGATATAGCTTGCCACCTGAGAATTTGACCGTTTCAATATCCGTAAATACAGCGTTATTGATACTTGCCGATGTAATGGTAAAGTTATTTGATTTAGAATTGCTAAATCCACCTACACCATTTACCGTTACAGTTCCTGTTCCTGCATCTGTATTGTTTGCATATGACAAGCTAAAATCTTGACCTTCAATCAATGAATATGAATAAACATCATTAAAGTAATATCTTATAGATGTCGGTTTCGGTTTCTTTTCATTTCCGTCATAAACATAGCTTGTATTATCCCAATTAATTTTTAACTTATCACTATTCAATGAAATTGGATTACTTGAATCAGGTGTAAAGTCTTTAATCGTGAAATTCTTAGAAGTTGTACCTGTAAAATTTCCTTTTCCTGTAATCGTTACGGTTGCTGTTCCGACTCTGTTGTTATTTGAATAACTAAGTGTATAATCTGCATTATTTGAAAGAGTCTTACCGTTATATGTTATTGTAGGTATAGGTGTCACTGCTACACCCATATATTTTTGCTCAGGAATAGAACTTATAGTTGCATTACTGATAGATTCAGGATTAATTGTAAATGTTACATTTTTAGTTCCGGTAAAGTTATTTTTTCCTGAAAGTTTGATTGTAGCCGTACCGGCATTTACGTTATCACTGTATGAAACAGTATAATCAGTATTGGCAACAAGTGTTTTATTATTATATGTAGCTGTTACTGTAGGAGTTAAACTCTTTCCTGTATATTTTTGTGCTGTTATCGCAGCTACACTAACATCAGACATATTTCTTGAGCTGATAGCAAACGTAATAGTTTTTAAACCACTAAAATTACCGATACCGGCAACTTTTACAGTAGCTGTTCCTTTGTTTACATTATTAGAATAAGTAGCTTTAAAATCAACATCTTTAGTTAAACTTTTTCCGTTATATGTAATAGTCGGTAAAGGAGTTAATTCTGAACCGGTATAGCTTTGATTTGCTATTGTTCCAAACGATACTTGTGAAATATCTTTAGATACAATAGAAAACGTTTTTGAAGTTGTTCCTGTAAAATTACCTTGACCTTTTATTGTAACAGTTCCTGTACCTACATTAACATTATTGGAATATGTTAGCGTATAATCAGTCCCTTTTGTTAATGTTGCTCCGTTATAGGTTATAACCGGTAATGCAGAAATCGAATTACCTGTGTATGTTTGATTTGGTATACTTCCGATAGTTGTATCCGAAATATCTCTTGCAACAATATTAAAATTCTTTGTAATTGTGCCGGTATAATCTCCGATACCTGTAATTGATATTGTTGCTGTACCTACATTTTTATTGTTACTGTATGATACTGTATAATCCGTATTTTTTACAAGTTCAACATCATTACAAGTAACAGTAACATTAGGAGCAATAAGTGAACCTGTATATGTTTGATCTGCAATGTCTGTTATGTTGTCATTTGTAAGTGTTTTCTTTCCTATTACAAATTCAACTGCGTCACTTTCAAGTCCTGTATACTTATCTGTTTCTTCAACCGTTGCTTTTACATAATATGTTCCCGCATCTGTCGGAACAATGTCGTTATATTCCCCGTCTGCCGTATTTGAATATGTATATTTTATTGTTCCGTATTTTGCCTCTGCTGTCGGTGTATTTGCTGTTTCACCGTATGTCCAACCTGTTATTGTAAGCGGTTGAGTAAATTCGTTACTGTTTTTATTTTCTGTTGCAGGATATACTACTTTTACCGTTACGGAATCTGCCTCATTTGTGACTGTTTCTGCACCGCTTACCGTATAACCGTTTTTCGCAATTCCTTTTACAGTATAATTTGTTTTCGGTGTGATTGTTATTGTTGCTGTGTAAACCGTATTATATACAAACTTTTCTGTAACTCCCGGTGACCAAACTACCGTTGCTGTATATTCGTCTGTTTCTATTTCTGTCTGCGGTACTTCATTTTTAACAGGTGCAGTTAGTTGTGTTATTGCTGTATTTATTGTTTTCGGCAATATTGTAAATTCAACTGCATTACTTTCAAGTCCCGAATAGTCTGCTGTTTCTTCAACCGTTGCTTTTACATAATATGTGCCTGCATTTGTCGGAACTTCTTCGGTGTACGTTCCGTCTGCCGTATTTGAATATGTGTATTTTATTGTTCCGTATTTCGCCACTGCTGTCGGTGTATTTGCTGTTTCACCGTATGTCCAACCTGTTATTGCAAGCTGTTGTGTAAATTCATTTGTTTCAAAAGTCGATATTTTTTTCCAAACTGCATATAACGTTGTATTGGAACTTATTGTAATACTGCCACCCGAACTGTATTCTGCTGATGTTGCGTCTTTATTTGTCGCCCAACCAAGAAAATTATATCCTGTTCTTGTCGGTACACTGTTACTTATTGTAAAAGTTGCACTGTTGCCCGCAACTATTTCGGCACTGCTACCGTCCGGTGCATTTGTACCGTTGTTTGCGTCATAACCAAGATAAACAGGAAATTTTGTTTCTCCGCTTGATGTTTGAGTAAGCTTTATTTGATTATTCTCAAGTTTCAATGCGTAAGAGCTGTTGCTAAGTCTAATCTTTGCCATATCATTGTATGTAAGCACAACACCGTCTGCCGCATCAGCAATAACTCTGCCTTCTGATTCGCCCTCTACCGTAAGTATTAACGGATTTTTTATTGAAGAAGTTATTTCAACATATTTAGTAGCAGAGGTATTTGACATCAAATAAATATCATTTCCTACATTAATATTTGCATTACCGCCTATTTGCAATGTAGCCTCTCCTGTTGTTTTACAACTATGAAAAATTGCAGAACCACTTGGTGAATCGCCTACCGCAGTGTTACCCTTTATCACACCGCCGTTTATTATCGTTGTACCGAATGATGTATTATAGATTGCACCGCCGGAATTTGACGAATTATTTTGTATAAGACCGTCATCTATAATAAGAGAAGCTTCTCTTACATAAAACGCTCCTCCACCATATCCGGCACTTGAAAGTGTCGTTTTATTATTTTCAATAATACCGCCGTTCATTTCAAAGCTACCGCCATCTAAATATATAGCACCACCGTAATTTCTGCTTTCGCAACCCGAAATTGTGCCACCCTTCATTTTAAAATTACCGCCGGTCATATAAACTGCGGGTCCATAACCACTGGTTCTTTTATGATTTGTAAGCTTTGTACCGTCATTCATTATAACAGTACCGCCGGCCATATTAATCGCAGCTGCTGCCCCGCTGTCAGAAATTATCACGTCGTTACCGTCTATTGTAACATTGCCAAGTGTAAGACTTCCGCTTTCAACTTTTATCAAATTTCCCGATGTACTCATTCTGTTAAGCGTTCCGCCGCCCGTGAATGTAACATCGCCTTTGATAGTAATTGCCGCCGTGATACCGACATCACCGTTTATTGTCACGGTTCCGCCTGATATTGTAACACCGCCTACCGTATCACCGTCATTCCATGTTGTGTCTGCGGAAATTGTTTCCGTAATTACATCGGCATATACCAAAACGGTACTTGCAGGCAACACAGAGAACATCATTGCCAACGCCAGTATGATTGATAATAATTTTTTAGATTTCATGATTTTTCCTCCTAAAATTATATTATTCCCACAAAAATATTTTCTAAAGAATTTATTATATTTATGTATCTATTCATACTTAAATTATACACCGTACACTGATGTACGATGCAATAATTTTTGAGTATTTTTCTTCCTTTTCGACATTACATTTTTGTTACAGAGCATTGATGTTTGAACCTGTCAGCAACTCACGAAATCACATTTTATGATGTGATTTTTGAGTATTATCAGAGCAGACAAACTGATAAATTTTAAAAAAACAGTTGCAAAATTAAAAAAAAACGTGTATAATATAAATGAGTGTATCTTCAGGGCAGGGTGTGATTCCCTACCGGTGGTTAAAGTCCACGACCCTACTCAGTACAGTAGGCTGATTTGGTGAAATTCCAAAACCGACGGTTAAAGTCCGGACGGAAGAAGATGTTTTTTTGTGTATGGTTTGCCCTGTAGCTATGCTATGGGGCTTTTTTATTTCCCATTCATAGCGTCAAGACAAAATTTATGCGAAGAACTTTTCCTAAAGATACAAAATAAATTTTTAGGAGGCTTTTTAATTATGGAAGCAATCAACAATGTTCAAAACAAAACAAGGTTTACACCGAAATTTATCGCAAGTGTAGGAATACTGTCGGGTATATCTATTGTACTTATGCAGATTTTAGAATTTCCTATCCCGTTTATGCCGCCGTTTCTAAAGTTTGATTTTTCAACTTTACCTGCTTTGATAGGCGGATTTGCATACGGTCCTGTTACGGGTATTGCGATAGCATTCATCAAAGCGGCTCTACATTTACTAAGAACAGACACAGGCGGTGTCGGTGAACTTGCCGACTTCCTTGCAAGCGGTTCACTTGTACTTGTTTCATCACTTATTTACAAGCGTATCAAAACAAGAAAAGGTGCTGTTTTAGGTCTTGTTCTCGGTGCAATAGCAATGGCAATCGTAGGCGGACTTGCAAACTACTTTATCTTGATACCGTTCTATACAAACGTTATGCCTATGGAGCAAATTATATCGCTTTGCGGCAAGGCTAATCCGCTTATAACAAACACTTTGGGATATGTTTTATACGGAGCAATTCCGTTTAATTTAATAAAAGCACTGTTGTTATCAATCATAACATTCGTACTATACAAACAAATTTCAAAGATTTTACATTAATTTGATATAGTAATAATTGCATTTTAGAAAAATATAGTGTATAATGAATTCTGTAATTTTTATTTTAAGGAGAAGTTTTATGGATTCTATTGTACAATCTATTGTCACAGCACTTTCAGGAAAAATATCAAAGGAATTAATTGTTTTTCTTGTATCAATGGTACCGTTGTTGGAGCTTAGAGGAAGTATTCTTGCGGCAGGACTTATGAAAATGAGTTTCTTCCCATCATACATTGCCGCAGTACTGGGTAATATGCTCCCGATACCGTTCATATTGCTGTTTATTGAAAAGATATTTGCGTGGATGAAAAAAAGTAAACACTTTCACAAAATTCCCGATTGGCTTGAAAAGAAAGCACTTTCAAAATCGGCTCAAATCGAAAAATACGGCTATCTCGGCTTATTCCTTTTTGTAGCCATTCCGCTGCCGGGTACAGGTGCTTGGACAGGAAGTCTTATCGCAGTATTATTCGGTATGAAACCTAAAAAATCACTTTTGTTTATCTTTTTAGGTGTACTTACTGCAGGACTTATAATGTCGCTTTTATCATTCGGCGTTTTAAAACAACTTATTTCTTAGACATATCAAAAAATCGGACTGACAGTCCGATTTTTTTGTTCTGTTTTTCCAAACAAAAATGCCCTCCACAACAGATAATGCTGTCGTGAAAGGCATTTATATTAACTTATAACAAGTTTAAATGTTACTTCACCCTCATAAGCAGGTGTATAGTTACTGTAACCGATTCCCTGAACGGATAATACTGAAAGCATTGAAGTCAATCTGTCAGAACTCGTTGTGTAAAATTCACCGTCTTCATCGTATGAATATTGTCTTATAACGCTTAACGCCTCGTCTGCGTCTTTTGCGGAAATTACGATTGAACCGATAGGTTTATTTTCTTCTGGGGCTTCAATCGGATTGCCGTCTTTATCCAACTTATAGTATCTGCCGTATGCGATTTGGGCTCCGCCCGCAAGCGAATAATCATCTTCAGCACTTGATTTTACTGTTCTTGAATTATTGATATTGTCAGCAGTTCCGTCATATACGGAACGATCGTCCGACTGAACATCAATACTTGCAATCGCTATTCCGTCATCTTGTGAATAAGCTTGAATATCGTTTGAATTATCAGCAACCTCAGCAGTTGTTTTCTGCGAAACCGCACCTTCGTCTGACTTTGCAGGTTCTGCAGAAACAGACGGTACCGCATTATTTTGTACCTTTGGACTTACAGACGGAGCAGATGTGGATTTACTGTTATTTGCAACCACACTGCTTTTTACCGAATTTGTACTCGTACTTGTTTGCGGCTTTGCCATTGCAAGCGATGATGTACTTTTCGCTGTTTTATTTTCGGGAATAGTGTTTTCAACCGTTTCTTCAAATACTGTCGGTTGATTTTCTTCCGCATTGTCTTGAGCAGCCACTGCCGGTGCTGTCGTACTTACGGCAGTATTTCCGTCACTGTCAGTCACGACTGTTTCCTCTTGAATAACACCGTCATCATTTCCGTTCATCTTATCGACGAACATATTGCTGTTAGCCGTTACAACAGCTACCAACGCAAAGCAAGCCGCTGCCGCAGTATACTGTTTCCAATTACGGCGAACATTACGCATTACACGTCTTGTTATTCGTGCTTTTTTCTTTTCCTCTTCATCTATGCGGACATTTAATTTCTCCATAAAATCCACAGGAACATTTATGTCAGGGAGAGATTTAGCTGTTGAAATAATTGAACGCATAAATTCAAGTTCACTTTTGCAATTTGCACATTCCAATGCGTGTTTATCCATTTTCTGCTTTGTTTCGTCACTCAAATTTTCATAGTTGTCCAAGCATTCGTTAAATTTATCACAATTCATTTTTACTCCCCCTTTCTTTAAATTTTCATTAATTTCTTTTTACAATATATTAGACGTAAGAAATATCAAAAAAGTTCCCGTTTATTCATTAAATTTTTCTTTAATGCACTTCTCGCACGATTAATTCGCGACTTAACCGTTCCCGACGGTATTCCGAGTACCTCAGCTATGTAATCGTAACTCAATCCCTCAATATCGCATAGTGTTATTACAGTTCTGTATTCTTCTTTGAGTTCGCTTATCGCCTCACGTACAGCTCTCTGACGTTCCGATATTTCCATATTTTCTTCCGGTGTAGGACTTTCGTCCTTAATATCCATATCTTTTTTTTCGTCAATCGCCTGATTGATACTTATTACACCCGAATGTTTCTGACGTTTTCTCAGAATATCAGAGCAAACATTCTTAGTTATCCTATAAAGCCACGTGGTAAAGGAAGATTGCTCCTTAAATGACTCTATACTTTTATACACCCTTACGAATACCTCCTGTGCCGCGTCATATGCATCCTCTTGATTTGAAAGCATTCCGTAAGCGATATTTATAACTTGCTGTTGGTAATTTGAAACTAATATATTAAAAGCTTCTCGGCTACCTTTTTTACACTTTTTAATCAAATCATTTTCGGTCAAAAATCCCTCACCACCTCTCATGGTTTATTTGCCCTACGTTTGATTTTAGAAATTCTTAATTCTGTTCATATATACATCGTAATATGCCTTTACGTCAGCCATACAGTCACCGCTGAATTTATCCAAAAACGCCTTTGCGATTTCAAATGCGATTACCGCCTCAACGACAACCGAACAAGCCGGTACAGCACACACATCGGAACGTTCGACAGTTGCCTTATGCTCCGATTTATCGTCAATATTGACTGTTCTAAGCGGATTATACAAAGTAGGTATCGGTTTCATTGCCGCCTTAACAATAATCGGCTCACCGTTTGACATACCGCCCTCAATACCGCCGGCATTGTTGGTAAGTCTGTGGAAGTCGTCCGAATATTCGATTTCATCATGTACCTTTGAACCCGGTATTTCGCTCACACCGAAGCCCATACCGATTTCAACGCCCTTGATAGCCTGTACACTCATAACACCGAAAGCAAGGTTTGCATCAAGTTTTCTGTCGTAATGAACATAACTTCCCAATCCGGCAGGCACACCTTTTACGATAGTTTCCACTATTCCGCCTACGCTTTCACCGCTTGCCTTGATTTTGTCTATGTATTCCATAGCCTTTTGAGCGGCATTTTCATCGCCAAACCCAACAGGTGAATTTTGTACTTTTTCAAAGAAATCTGCCGCAGTAAAATCAGCTGTATCTTCAACTTCGCCTATTCTCTTAACATGGCTTAAAAATTCTATTCCAAACGGTTTTAAAACCTGTCTTACGAGTGCGCCGACAGCCACTCTTGCTGCAGTTTCACGGGCACTTGCTCTTTCAAGCACGTTTCTCAAATCTCTGTGATTGTACTTCATACCTCCGGTAAGGTCTGCGTGTCCCGGTCTTGGGCATTCGACAGACTTTTCGTTATTCGCCGTTTCAGTACCCATTATACTTTCCCAATTCGCCCAATCTCTGTTTTCGATTTTAATTGCGATAGGACTTCCGAGAGTCACTCCGCCTCTCACACCCGAAAGAATTTCGGCAGTATCTTTTTCAATCTTCATTCGTCCGCCTCTGCCATAGCCCTGCTGACGCTTTGCAAGCTGTTCGTTTATCTCATCAAGGCTTATCTCAACACCTGACGGCATACCTTCGATTATAACTGTAAGACACTTACCGTGTGTCTCTCCCGCTGTGAAATATCTAAGCATATTTTTATCTCCATTCGTAACTACAATTTGTATTTTTTTTATATATAAACTACAACATAATGTATATAATCTATTTTATCACTTTTTCGTTACTTTTGCAAGTTTTAACGACAATTTTACAAAACTCGCTTTGTGTAATTGTAATAAAAAAGATATATTTAAAATAGGAATATTATGATATAATTTGAATATCACTAAAGTCACTGAGCTATTTCATACAGAAAGGAAAGGTAATTTTTATGAAAACTACAATCTGGGGAAATATTCTTCCTGCCGTAACAATCGACCTTGAACAAGGCGAAAGCATTTATACCGAATCGGGCGGTATGACATGGATGTCGGACAAAGTAAAAATGGACACCAATATGAAAGGCGGATTTATGAAAGGTCTTGGACGTATGTTCAGCGGTGAGTCATTGTTTATGGCTACATACACCGCCGAGGCACCGAACCAATCTATCACAATCGCCTCATCTTTTCCCGGAGAAATCAAAGAACTTCACATTTCTTCCGACAAAGAATTTATTTGTCAAAAATCAGCTTTTTTGTGTGCCGAGCAAAGTGTTGAACTTTCAACATATATAACAAGCGGCATAAAGAAAGGCTTGTTCGGCGGTGAAGGCTTTGTACTTCAAAAGCTTTCCGGAAACGGTACTGCTTTCATTGAGCTTGACGGTTCAGTTAAAGAAATCGACCTTGCTGCAGGCGAAAAACTTAAAGTCGATACAGGCAGTGTTGCGATTTTTGAATCAACCGTCAAATATGACGTTGAAACAGTAAAGGGCTTTAAAAATATGTTGTTCGGCGGTGAAGGACTGTTCCTTACAACTCTTACCGGTCCGGGTAAGGTATATTTACAAACAATGAATATGGCTGAATTTGCAAATAAAATTATCCCGTATCTTCCGACACCGTCATCAAAATAGCAAATAGAAATTATAACTAAAGAAGTGGCAAAAATATTTTGCCACTTCTTATTTTTTATCTGGTTAAATAATTATAAATCATAATTATACTTTCCGCTCTTGTCATTTCACGGTTTGGATTGAAATTACCGTTACCGTCACCGCTTAACACTCCCATAGCCGAAAGCAATGCGATATATCCCTTATTTTCCGTAACATCATTGAACGGTGTAACGTAAATATCGTTATATTTCGCGTAATTTTCAGCACCGATTGCACGAATCATATACACAGCAGCCTCCTCACGAGTTACTGCCGCTTCGTCATCACGTTCATCTTCCGAAATAATACTGTTTTGTGTTGAATTTCTGTACACCCAATTTGCCTGTTCCAAATTGTTTTTCAATACGATTATATCGTTACCGTTTATACTCATCAAAAGTGCAAGAAAATCCTTTTGAGTAATCTTTTCGTCAGGCTTAAATTCACCGCCCTCAAAGCCTATTCCGTAATAAGCAAGCTCTTTGATATACTTTTCGGCATAGTGACCGTCTATATCCGAATATTCAAGTTTACTGCTTGCATTCTCCGTAATTTCTTTGTTTTGATAGTCAACAAACTTACCTGTAAACGGATTGATATTTTCTGTATCTATTGTGTATACAGGGATAATCTCTCTTGTGTTGTCAGTATAATTCTGCATATATACAATGCTGTAATCCTTTACGTCAAACAAAATATTTTCAGCATCTTCCTTGCTCATTGCATTTTCGATTGACGGAAATTCGGTTTCGGTATAATTCATACTGAAATCAGTAAGTACGCCGTTGTTTGTTGTCACGTTGGCATAGTCGCCTGTTACCTTAATACCGTTTACATATCTGATATACTGATGTGAATTTTCATCATATTTGTATTCTTTTGCCTTATCGCCTGCAAGTGTCTTTAAAGCCGAATCATCATTATTTTTTACCTCACTGTCATCTTCTCCCCAACGTGAATAATACTTTATTTCACCTGTTTTAGCATCAACAGAAGTATATATGTTGCACTTGTCATTTGACATTGATACAGCATATGTATATTCATCGTCATAATTTTTATATAAAGAAATGCTGTCTGTATTTATATTCTTAGGGATTGACAAAAGCTTGTTCGACTTTAATTTATTTTCCAAAGCGGTTCTTGAAATAAGTCCCTCTATATTGTCAAGCTCTTTTATTTCCTGTTCGGTAAGTCCGCCGTCTGCTGCTGCATCATTTGCACTTTCAGATTTGTTGCCGATGAAATATCTGTAATTTGTAACATCAACCGCATCACCCGTAAGTGCATTAATGTATTTGTCGTAGTCGTATTCCTGTGTGTATACAGGATAAGCTACCACGTTACCGTCCTCGTCAACATATGTACGATAAACCAACTCAAGTCCGAGTTTATCACTGTACGCTTTTTTTGCCTCATCAACGCTTATCGCATTATTGATTGACGGAAAATCCGCTTGTATATAGCCCAAATCAAAACCCATTACATATCCGTCTGTACCGTCAATATTAACCGAGCCGTTTCCGTTCGTGAACAATACACCGTTTACATACGTTTTAATATAGAATGTATATCCGTTACCAAAAATACTGCCGTTGCTTCCATAAATTTTTATTTCATACGGAAAATCGGGATTAATTTGTTTTAAGAAGTTTTCCGCCGTCTTTTTTGCATCACTTTCGCTAATTTTCGGTAAATTCGGTGTGTTATTTTTATCATCAGATTTAAAACCGTTAATTGAATAGTTGGTTATAACTCCGTCTGCCGTACAAGTTATATTAACACTCTTGTTTCCGTCTTTTTCATTCCATGTAAAGTTATAAATTTTTTCGCCGTACTGTTCCTCTGTTCTGCTCGAAAATTCACTGCACTCACTCGGAATTTCAACTCTCTGTTTAACGCTTTCCAATATTTTCTGCATATTCTCTCTTGCAGATGTTTCTGTTTGCTGTGTGGCTAAAGTTTCAGCGGCTAAAACTGCCGGTGATACTGCCGATACAGTAAGAGCCAACGCTGACGCTACCGCTAATAATTTTTTCATAACTTTTTCCTCCTTTTTAAATTTATCGGATTATTTTTCCTTTCATATATAATACTTTTCAGCACACCAAAAGGTTGCATTAAATTAAAAAATTTTTTTGATTTTTTAATTAACACAAAAGGGTGTTATATTAACGCCCTTTCAGACTGTCGACAAATTGTCCGGAGCGCGCAAAACATTATTTTTTTATATTTACAACTTAATTTATAGCTATAACAAATAACAGGCAAGCCTATCTTCGATATACGGCTTGCCTGTGCACTTTTTGCGAAAATAAACTCTAACGTACAAACGTACGCCGACGAGTTCATTTTCGCAAAATCCGAACTAATTTCTCGACCTCTGCCAGCGTGTAGACACTTTTGTCTACACGCTGAGGCTGTCTGAAATTTATCAGACAGCCTTTATAATTATTTCGCAAATATTTTTGCAATTTCGGTCATTGTGTGACTGATTTTAATACTCTGCGGACAGACTTTTTCGCATTTTTTGCATTTCTTACATTGGTCCGCACCCTTGTTAAGTTCTGCATAAATTGCCTTTGCTCTGTCTGTACCGAGTGAAGCGGTTGCATTGTACGCCTCAAATGTTTTCGGTATGTCAAGTCCGAACGGACAAGGCATACAGTACGCACATTTTGTACACGGTACAAGTGCCATTTTGTCAAATACCTCTTTTGTCTTTGCAAGCATATCAAGATTTTCTTCCATCAGCATACCCACTTCCGCTTTATCCGCATAGTCTATATTTGACTGCACCTGTTCCATTGCACCCATACCGCTCAAAAGAAGTGATACTTCTTCTCTGTTCCACAGGAAATCCATTGCCCACTCAACAGGCGTCTTTTCGTCAGACAGCATTTTTGCGACCTGCGGTGACGGGTTCGCAAGTTTACCGCCCAAAAGCGGTTCCATTATAACCACGTCAAGTCCTTTTTTATGTGCATATTCAAGCCCCTCAAGACCCGCCTGATATTTTACGTTAATATAGTTAAGCTGTATCTGACAAAACTCCCAATTAGGGTTTGCGTCAATAATCTTTTTTAATGTTTCAACGTCATCATGGAACGAAAAACCGATATGACGGATTTTGCCGTCGGCTTTCGCCTTGTTGAGCTTGTCTATAAGATTGAATTTTTCGACAACTTTCTTAAATCTGTCCTTATCAAGTGCATGCATAAGGTAAAAATCAATATAATCGGTTTGAAGTCTTTCAAGCTGTTCGTTAAGCAAACGGTCGAAATCCTCCTCACACTTCACTTCCCATGTAGGACATTTCGTGGCAATATGTATTTTGTCACGATACGGCTTTAAAACTCCGCCTATAAAACTTTCACTTTTTCCGCCGTGATAAACATACGCTGTATCAAAATAGTTCACACCGTTTTCAATAGCGTATTCAAGCATTTTTGCTGATTTTTCGGCATCAATGTCTTCCGCATTTTTTGACGTTGTCGGAAATCTCATACAACCGAAGCCCAATACCGATATTCTCTCTCCCGCCATTTCTCTGTACTTCATATAATCTTCTTCTCTCTGTTTTTAGTTATCTTTTTCTTTTAGTATAATAAATTACAGTCAAATATTCAAGCGATATTCGTAAAAATAGTGTCAGATTTGACAACACTAAAAAATTTTAGTATAATACAGATATTTAAAAAGAACTTGAACACTTTTTATTATGAAAGGAAAAATAAAATGAAAAAGATTATTTCGGCGATAATTGCCACTGCTATGATGTTTACGCTTTGCGTAACAAGTACATTTGCGGCAGAGAGTTGGCGTGAGGCGTTCGTTACACGTCTTATGAAAATTATGTCCTCAGATCCGTCATACAATCAAGTAGTTCTTACCGATCTTGACAGAAACGGTATACCGGAGGCATTCGTTATGCGTGACGGTATGGACGGAGGTATTTCAGCCGCGTTCACTATGAAAGGCAATACAATTTCAAATATTGACGTTCCTAACAACATTATCGGTACTTGCCTTTCGGACATCACCGTATACCAAGACGGCGGAAGATACATATTTGTCGGTCGTGAAGTACCGCGCTATTCTTCGGTTATCAACTTCTACAAACTTATGTTTGACGGTCAGACTTTCTCAACAGAAAAAATACTTAAATCATATGTAAGCTCATATCAAACCGTTCCTTACGTTGATATGTACGGCAACGACTTTTTGACAAACGGTTATCCGAACAGAGCAAAAATCAAGGATTTTGTCGACAGATACGAGGGTATCAACACGCTTACCGCAACAAATTCAAATGCAAAACTATCCGTAAACGGTATAGACGTTGAAGTATCGGGTTATTCCGTAAACGACTCAAACTATTATAAAATTCGTGATATTGCAATGGTACTTCGTACAACAAATGCACGTTTTGACGTTGCGTGGGACGAGAATTTGAGTGCTATCGCAATTTCAACGGGAGTTAAATACACAATAGTCGGCGGCGAGCTTAACAGCGACCATTCAGCCGCACTTAATGTTGACCAAAACACCGCCCCTGTTTATGTGGACGGCGAAGAAAAAGAAGTTCTTTCTTACAACATCAACGGAAATACTTACTTCAAAATCCGTGACATTGCCGATATGGTAGGCTTTGACGTTGACTGGGACGGAGATACACAGACCGTTGTTATTCGTACAAACTAAAAATTACAAAAACATAAAAAAGCCGATTAATTAGATTTATTCGGCTTTTTTTATACCACTTTTGCGTTTTTTGTTGAATATTGCCTTGATTAAAGGCAGAATATATAGTATAATATAAATTCAAAGCTAAATTATGGGGGAATACATAATGTCAATTTCAGAAATAGTGCTTATCGGTATAGCACTAAGTATGGACGCTTTTGCGGTCTGTGTCGCAAGTTCAATGGTCTATACGAATATGACATGGCTGAGAAAACTTTCAATGCCGATTATGTTCGGGCTTTTTCAGGGAATAATGCCGATTTTAGGGTTCTTTCTCGGAAGTCTTTTCGCATCGTTTATTGAAAAATGGTCAGGACCGATTTCACTGCTTATTCTCGGTATAATCGGTATTAATATGATTCGTGAGGGTCTTGCCAAAGACGAAGAGACCGAGCCGAAAAAGCTCACGCTTTGGATATTACTTGTTCAAGCAGTTGCAACAAGCATTGACGCATTCGCCGTAGGTGTTTCATTTGCCGCAAACAGTGCAAACATATGGCAGTCCGCACCGATTATTGCGGTAACTACATTCGTTCTAAGTCTTATCGCATTATTTGTCGGTACAAAAGCAGGTGAGAAACTTGGCGACAAAGCAGAAATACTCGGCGGAATTATTCTTATTATAATAGGTATAAAATCATTATTCTAAATAAACGAGCAGACGTGAAAGGAGGTTTTTAATATGTACAATGTACGACGCAAATTATGGATACTTACCGTACTTCTTTTTGCCGTGTCTGCTGTTATGTTAAAATTCTTTCCTTCTTCCGATAATAATGACGCAATCGCCACTCCGGCGAATGCACAGCAAGCCGAAAGCGGTACATCAACCGTATTTTCAGACGGCAGCACGGAACGCTTTGTCGCACACAGAGGATATTCAAACTATGCACCCGAAAACAGTATTCCGGCATTTGAGCTTGCCGGTAAAATCGGCTTTTGGGGTATCGAAACGGATATTTGCGAAACAAGCGACGGTCAATTCGTCTGTATGCACGATGACACTCTTGACAGAACAACAAACGGTTCGGGAGCTATTTCCGACTACACGCTTGACGATTTAAGTCAGTTCCAAATTGACTACGGAAATTATCTCGACACAAACGAAAACTTAAAAATACCTACTCTTGAAGAATATCTTTCGATATGCAGTACATACGGAAATGTACCGATTATCGAAATCAAAAATATCACCAATTACGATGCATTTCTAAACACAATCATAGCAAGCGGACTTGAAACGCATTGTATAATCACAGGTGCGATTGATGATGTAAAAGAAATTCGTGCAAGAAACAGTATTATCCCTGTTATGACAATCGGTTACACTCCTGCACCGTATACGGATAATCTTGAACATATTACGGAAATATCCGAAAACAGAGGTATTTTGTATAACTATCCGCAAGTGGATCAAGCCGCAATAGATATACTCCATCAACAAAATATTTTCTGCGGTGTATGGTCCGTTGACGACACGGAAACAGCACAAAAATACATTGATTACGGTGTGGACTTCATAGTAACAAACGAAATCCCCGCAAGAATTAATCATATGGTAAATGATAATGAATAGCAAAAAATGTGTGTCATTTGATATGACACACATTTTTTATTTGTGATTTTTTTGTGATTCCAACCATACAATCAATACCGACATATCAGACGGTGAAACACCGGAAATTCTTGACGCTTGTCCGAGTGACTTTGGCTGTATCTTATTCAATTTTTGTCTTGCCTCCAAACGCAAGCCGTGTATATCAGAATAATCTTGATTTTCGGGAAGAAGTTTTTCCTCCATTTTCTTAAACTGCTCAACCTGTGCTATCTGTCTTTTTATATAGCCGTCATACTTTAGTTTAATTTCAACCTGTTCACAAACTGCGTCCGGAAGTGTCGGACGGTTATGGTCGACAGGTGCAAGTTTTTCATAATCAAGTTCTGGACGTTTTATCATATCGCTAAGACGTATTCCCGTCTTAACTGCGGTCGAATTATACTGTTCCAAAAGCGGATTTGCGTCTTTCGGCGGTACTATAACCGACGTCACACGCTTAATTTCATTTTCAATCATATCCATTTTTTCAAGGAACTTTTTATATCTTTCTTCCGATATAAGACCGATTTTATATCCGAACGGAGTAAGTCTTTCATCTGCGTTATCCTGTCTTAAAAGCAAACGGTATTCCGAACGTGATGTCATCATTCGGTACGGCTCGTTTGTACCCTTTGTTATAAGGTCATCTATAAGTGTGCCGATATATCCGTCCGAACGTTTTAATGTAAGCGGTTCTTCGTTTTTAAGTTTCAATGCCGCATTAATTCCGGCAATAAGTCCTTGTGACGCCGCCTCCTCATAGCCGGACGTACCGTTAAACTGTCCTGCACCGTAAAGTCCATGTACATTCTTAAATTCCAACGTTGCATACAGTTGAGTCGGATCGCAGCAATCATATTCTATTGCATATGCAGGACGCATAATTTCAACATTTTCAAGTCCCTCAACACTTCGATACATTTCAAGCTGTACGTCCTCAGGCATACTCGTTGAAAAGCCTTGTGCATATACTTCCTTTGTATCAATTCCCATAGGCTCCATAAAAAGCTGATGTCTTGGCTTTTCCGAAAAACGCACAACCTTATCTTCGATAGACGGACAGTATCGCGGACCTATACCCTCAACCATACCGCCGTACATTGCCGAACGACCGAGATTGTCGTGTATAATTTGGTGAGTTTTTTCATTTGTATACACAAGATAGCAAGGAACAAGATTTTTGCCGACATTCTCCGTTTCAAACGAGAACGGCACGATTTTTTCGTCACCCTCCTCAAGCTCCATCTTACTGTAGTCAAGTGTATCCGCGTGCACTCTTGCTGGAGTACCTGTTTTAAATCGCTTTAATTCAATACCCAATCTGCGAAGATTTTCCGAAAGTTCATTTGCAGGGAACATTCCGTCAGGACCGCTTTCACGCGAATAACTTCCGATAAGAATTTTACCCTTTAAATAAGTTCCGCTGGCAATAATAACCGCTTTTACCTTATATTCAACGCCTGTATGTGTTACAACTTCCGTTACATTATTATCTTCATCGGTAATTACATTTACGATTTCCGCTTGTTTAACCTGTAAATTCTCTTGATTTTCAACACGTTTTTTCATTTCAACGTGATACTTTTTTCTGTCAATCTGTGCTCTAAGCGAATGTACGGCAGGGCCTTTGCCTTTATTAAGCATTTTTGACTGTATAAACGAAGCGTCCGCCGCTTTACCCATTTCACCGCCGAGTGCGTCAAGTTCACGAACAAGGTGACCTTTCGCCGTACCTCCTATACTTGGGTTACAAGGAAGATTTCCTATTGCGTCAAGGCTTATTGAAAACATAACCGTTTTCATACCCAATCTTGCCGCCGCCAAAGCCGCCTCACAGCCCGCGTGACCGCCTCCGATTACGGCAACATCATATTCACCTAAAACCATTATTCTTCCTCCCCGATATATTCAACCTTAGGCTGTTTTTCTTTCATATCCTTTAATATCGAGCGTTCAATTACTCTTGCGGCATAAAATTGCGGCGGATAGCAAGTAACGCAAAGTCCGATAACTACTACTATAATTGCCGCTGCAAGCGGATTAACGAATGTAAACAACGCACCGTATATAAGTACTCCTATAAGCGTTGTAAAAAAGTTACCCGGTAATTTTGCAAGTGTTATAAGCAACGCATTTTTATAAAGCGAGCCGATTCCACATTCAAATGTAACCATAATTTGATACAAATACGGGTGCATCATTGTATAAACAACAAGTACGAGTGTCATAACATACAGCAACATCATCCAAAGCATACTGCCCGTTGAAACGTAAAGCGAATGATAGAAAAGAATTGCATTAAGTCCGAACACAAGCAAAACCGCGTCAATCAGCACAACTACCATACCCTGTTTAAAGTTTTCCTTAAACTTGTCCGCACCGTCACTCAAAACCCAAGTATGTTCACCGCGTGTGAAACATCTTGTTATATACGAATAAGCCGCCGTTGCAGGACCTGAACCCCAAAACGTGAACACACCGATTGAAAAAGCAAGCTGAATAAGTATCATAATGCTTCCCTGCACATTTTCCGCACTTGATTCCGTACCAAGTGAAATAATAGTGTCTGAAACATTCTGAACGATATGCGTACTGCTCAAAACTATACCGCCGAAAATATATAAAATCGCAATCCATATAATACTCGTTATCGCATAAAGACAGTTCGCACCCAAAAATTTAGTGAACTTACGTATCACAATATCAAAAAACAAGAAAAAGCCTTTCTTTTTAGGTTCATTCTTATCCACTCCCTTACCCGGTTTATCATAACCGCCGCCGAAAATTCCCATATTTTTTCTCCTTCCAAAATTTGAATACAATTTTTATTCATATAAAATATTTATGCAAACTATATTGTAACACAATTTTTTTTATGATACAATATCAAAAATAAATGTTTACAAATAAAATATCAATCGAGGTAACAAATGAGGGAAATCACGATAAATCAAAACGACGCAGGGCAACGGCTTGACAAGTTTCTTACAAAATATCTTGTCAATATGCCACAGAGTATGTTATATAAAAGTCTTAGAAAAAATTGCGTCAGAGTAAACGGCAAACACATCAAAGACGGCAAATATATGCTCCAAAACGGCGATGTGTTGAAGTTATTTTTTAAAGACGAATTTTACGAAAGCAAATCAAGCTTTAAAGCAGGCAATTCCGATATTGACGTTGTATATGAGGACGAAAATATTATACTTATTAATAAAGAAAGCGGTGTTGTAGTCCATTCGGACGATAAAGGCACAAAGGATACGCTTCTTGAAAGAATGCAGAGTTATCTGTACAAAAAAGGCGAATACAATCCCGAAAACGAACACAGTTTTTCTCCGTCATTCTGCAACCGCCTTGACAGAAACACATCAGGTATAATAATCGGTGCGAAAAATGCCGCCGCACTTCGTATAATCAACGAAAAAATCCGCAGTCGCGAAATTAAAAAAATATATCTTTGCATTGTCGAAGGTCATCTAAAAAAAAGCGGTCACCTTACCGCATATCTTACACGCGGTGACAAAAAAGTTACGGTTTCAGATTATCATGAAGAAAATTCAAAGAAAATCGGCACAAAATATAATGTTATTGCCGAAAAAAAAGACACTTCACTTGTGGAAGTCGAGCTTGAAACAGGACGCACACACCAAATCAGAGCACAGTTTTCGCATATAGGAAATCCGCTGTACGGAGATACGAAATACGGCTCACAACACAGCGGAGGTATGAAGCTTGCAAGTTACAAGTTGGTATTTGATTTTAAAACAGACGCAGGCATATTAAATTACCTAAATCACAAAGAATTTCAAATAAGCGTTGATTTTGCCAAAACCTTTGCACAGCAGAAATTATAAAGGTCAGCCGTTGCATTCGGTTTACCGAGATGCCTTACGCTTTCCTCCATCATTGCAACACGCCAAGGACAAGCAAACATTTGATTTATCGCTTCAGAAATCGGATAAGTGTCGTTTACCATAATTGCCGCGCCATTATTCACAAGGAAATTAAGGTTCCTGTCCTCTTGTCCGGGAAGGGGATTCATTGTTATCATCGGCAATCCTTTTGCAAGCGATTCTGATGTTGTAAGTCCGCCCGGCTTTGTTATTATAAAGTCGGCGGCATCCATCATTACGTCAACATTATCAACAAATCCGTATGAATATATTTTTTTATTCCAATCACATTCATCAACTACGCTTTTTATTTTCTTATTTGTACCGCAAACGCACAGCACTTGAAAATCTTTCGGATATGTATCAATTTGTGCCAAAATCTTTTTTATATTTCCGTACCCCATTGAACCCATCATTATAAGTATAGTGGGAATATTTTCAATCCCGAGTTTTTTCCGTGCCTCAATAGGGTCGTTTTTCTTTACAAACTGTTCTCTTATCGGTATACCGAAAGGCAAAAGTTTCTTTTTCGCTATACCTTTTTTCTGCATTTCGTGTTCCAAAAGTTCATCCGGAATTACGTAATAGTCAAGGAACGTACTTTCCCAAAACGGATGTACGGTGAAATCGGTTACTATTCCGACAGACGGACAGTCAAAAGCCGCACGGTCGGCAAGTATGCTTATACACACTCCGGCATAGCTATGCGTACCGATTATCAAATCGGGATTATATTCAGCAACGAACTTTTCAAGTTTCTTTGAAACAAACCGCGAAAATATCGATACAAGCGAATTACGGTCATACGGCTCGTCCTTTTGCGTAAGTTTGCCGTAAGCCTTCGCATACGTCTTTGCAAGGTACTTTGTCGAAAGCAAGTATCCGTCCTGTATTGAATTTCCCAAACGATGATTTACATAGTCGAATATATCAAGCATATGACATTGATGTCCGTTCTCCTCGAAATATTCCATAATAGCCTTAGCCGTAGAATGATGTCCGTAACCGGCTTTTACGGATAACAACAACACTTTCAATTTTAAGACCCCCTTGTCTTTTTTAACAATATTATAACAAATAAAAATAAATTTTTCAACCTTATTGACTTTATGAATTTAATAGACTATAATGTCATAAGTTATTAAAACGAGGGGCGGTGTATTGTGAAATGATAAGCGATATGACTAAAGGAAATCCGTTAAAATTGATACTTTCTTTTTCAGTTCCGATGCTGATCGGAAATATCTTTCAACAGGTGTATAACTTTGTTGACGCGGCGATTGTCGGTAAGTTTGTGGGGGCTGAATCTCTTGCGGCGGTAGGTTCGACAGGTACGATTGTCGGAGTTATGATTTGTCTTATGATGGGACTTACGAGCGGTGCGGGAATTATTATAGCACAGTGTTTCGGTTCAAGGAATTTTGATGAACTGAGAAAAACGGTTACGGGACTTATTTACATAGTAGGAATTTTGGCGGTGGTTACGTCAGTTGCCGGAGTTGTGTTTTCACGGCCGATTTTATCGTTTCTAAACACACCCGATAATGTAATTGATGAGGCGGTTGCATACATAAACGTAATATTCGCATTCACAATCGGTACGGCTATGTATAACGCGTCAAGCGCAATACTCAGAAGTCTTGGCGACAGCCGTACACCGCTTTACGCACTTATACTTTCTTCTGTATTAAATGTAGTTTTCGACTTGTTGTTCGTTGTTGTGTTTAAAACAGGTGTTGTCGGTGCGGCGGTTGCAACCGTTATCGCACAGATTATCAGTGCGATTTATTGTATTATACATATGATAAGGCACCGCAGACAGCTTAATCTTGAGGGCATAAACTTCCAAACAACAAAACGTGCAATCAAGCGAATTTTTCAAACAGGAATACCGTCGGCACTTGAAAGCTGTCTGATTTCACTCGGCACAATGAGTGTGCAACGTCTTGTAAACTCATTCGGTGCAATGACTATGGCAGGCTATACTGCCGCCGTAAAAATCGACTCAATCGCAATCGCACCGATTGTATCGGTCGGCTCGGCATTGTCGGTTTTCTCGGGTCAAAATATCGGTGCAAATCAAATGGACAGAATAAAAAAGGGTATGTATCAGACGCTTGCGTCACTTATCGGTATATGTATAGTGATTGCTGCCGGAATTGTATTGTTCCGTAATCAACTGCTTGGCTTGTTCCTTGACAAAACACAAGCCGCAGAGGCTATCGCAATAGGAAGCAAGTACCTTACTATCGTATGTGTTGCGTATATAGTTGCGGCGGTTATGAGAACATATTTGAACGTTCTTCGCGGTGCGGGTGATGTTAATACCTCCGCAGTCGCAGGTATACTTGAACTTATCGGAAGAATTATTTTCGCGTATATACTTGTTCGCCCGCTCGGCTCAACAGGTATTTGGATTGCTACTCCGCTCGCCTGGGCAATGGGTGCGTCAGTACCCGTTATCCGATACTATTCGGGTAAGTGGATTAATAAAAAGTTGGTATAGTACAAAGCCTGTCGGCAAAATGTCGACAGGCTTTTGTTTTTATTCTTCTACCAACTTTACTGATTTCTTTTCCGAAATAGGTTGTAATTGTGATGACAATACAAATATATTCACGTTCTTGGCATTATCCTTTTTGTCAAGAGAAATTTTTGTATCGTCTTTCATCGAAAGCGGTACTCTGTCAATTCCAATCATAACGCCGTTTTCATCATACATTGCCGCATATACATAGCAGTCGCCGTACTTCATTTGTGCGGATATATCAAAATCATATGATGTGTCGTTTTCTGTTTTTGTAACTTCTACCGTTGTCATAGTCATATCCGTAGGTATTCCGTTATAATGGATTGTTGCGTTTGTAAGATATGTATTTCCGACCAACACAATCTTACTCCACTCTTCCTCCGTACCTGCGTAATACACATTGGTAATACTATAACAATCACTAAAAGCATTTTTTGCAATTTTATTTATATTTTTACCCATCGTTACAGTGGTTAAGTTTGTACAGAAGGCAAATGCACTCATCCCTATCGACTTAACCTTATTCGGTATGTCAATACTTGTCAAACTTTCACATTCGTAAAACATATTTTCTTCTATTTTGTCGATATTTTCAGACAGCTTTATGCTTTCCAACTTGTTGCACCAGCTAAAAGCTTCCTCTCCTATGCTTTTAACATTATCCGTCATTGTAACATTGACTACTCCGCTCGAATAAAAAGCACCGACGCCTATACGTTCAACACTTTCAGGTATGTTTATATTTGCTAAATTGCTGCAAGAATTAAATGCATTGTCATCTATCACCGTAACCGGCAAGCCTTCAATTTCACTTGGTATAGTAGCTTCGCTGACAGATTTGTCACACTTAACAATAACCACAGATTTTCCGTCGGTACTAAAATTATAAGTAAACGGCTCGATTGTTTTATTATAATGAATTGTTGCGTTTTTCAACGCGCCGTTGCCGTCACCTGCGCTGTTTTCTTCTATATCAATTTTATTCCATTGTGTTTCGGTACCAAAATAGTATATATCTTTTAAGCTGTTACAATCATAAAACGCATACTGTTCAATCAAATCAACACTTTTAGGTATTGTTATACTTTCCAGACTTGCACAACCGCTGAAAGCAGAAGAATATATTGTATCTACATCACTTGGAATTTTTACACTCTTTAGGCTTGTACAATTTGAAAATGTCGAACCCTGAATCCAACTTAGATTCTCAGACAATACCACTTCCGTCAAATTTGTACAGCTGGAAAATACAGAAGTTCCCATAGTATTGACATTATCCGAAAGAGAAACAGAGATCAAATTTTTGCAGCCCGAAAATGCCTGCGCCTTTATAGCCGTCACGTTTTCCGAAACAGCATAACTTGTATCGCTCTTGCCCGACGGATATGCAAAAATCAGTGTTTTACCTTTATTAAACAACACTCCGTCCTCTGAGCTGTAATCACTGTTGTTTTCATCAACGTTTATCGCTTCCAAATTAACGCTGTTACTGAATGCACCCGCTGCTATTGATGTTGTTTGTTGCGGAACATTTATAGTCTTAACATTTTGTGTATACTTAAAAGCACAACCGTCAATTTTCGAAACACTTGACGGAATTGTATAGCTTACACCACTTTTTGCAGCAGGATATTGAATAAGTTCTGTTTTACTCTTGTTAAAAAGTATTCCGTCCTCTGAAATATAATTTTTGTTTTCAGAATCGACAACTATATTTTCAAGGCTTGTACAGCCCAAAAATGTATCGTACCCTATTGAAGTTACGGTTGACGGGATTGTTACTTTCTTCAAATCCACACATTTAAAAAACGCATCGCCATCAATCTCAGTTACCGTTGCTCCCTCAATTTCACTTGGTATATTTACTTCCGCCACTTCCTTGGCACATTTTGAAATCGTAACCGTATTATCTTCATTTACCCAATATTCCAAATAGTTCTCATACGTTTCCGCACTTGCCGTCATCGGCACAAATGCACACAGCATTGACAGTGCCAAAATCATACTTAAAATTTTCTCCCTCATAAAATAATTGCCTCCCACATATAAATTTTTACATATATAGCTTATCACATCTTGGTAGAAATTGCAATATATTTTTCGAATATTGTCTTTTTTAGTTCCTTATCAACCTTATTGTCGCAACGGTCATATCGTCGATTACTGCGTCACGGCTTTTTTTGACTGCATTTTCAATTACGGATTGTGACATTTCGTCCATAGTGTCAAACGGCATTTTTATTTCTTTTTTCAGCCAATCTGTACGGACAGTACCAAATCCCGCTTCGCTTATTCCGTCCGACATCATTATTATTATATCGCCGTCATCAAGGCGTTTGGCTTGTCCCTGTACCTTTATATCAGGCAGCATACCGACAGGCAACGATACAGAAAACACCGTTTCAACATTCGGACCGTGAAGTACAATACTCTCCGAACCGCCGATTTTGAAAAACTCACATATCCCTGTCATAAGGTCTATACATAGCAGGTCCACGGTAGAAAAACACTCATAGTCAAGTTTTAAACAGAGTGCCGAATTTATCATATCAATAGACGTTTTCACGCCAAACCCCGACTGCAAAAATTCTCTCAACAATTTCAGTGTTATATGGCTCTCAAACATTGCCCTTTTACCGCTGCCCATACCGTCCGACAAAATCACATACTGTTTATAATCCTCCGTCACAAACGTATCTATACTGTCGCCCGACACTTCGCTGAAATCTCGGCTTATCTGTCTTATCGCAATATCTGCGGTAAATTTTGCGCGTGACACAAATTTCATAAGTCCGTTCGCACTGTCACATTCATAGCCCATAGGTGTTTCGACAACGCTTTCAAGCACGTTTTCAATCTTCCCGACTTCCGTACCCTTAGACGTTCCGAGATATACCTCCATTTTCCCGTGACTGCTTTCAATAACGCTTATTTCAAATGCCATAATTCCGACTTTGTCAAGCTCGGCAATAAGTGTTTCCTCCAAATCCTCTCTGAACGTAAATCCGGAACATATATTTTCCGCCATTGTGTCCATAAGGCTTGACATTTCTTTATACTGTCTTGCAACCAAGTCACGGCTTGTAACCGCCTCACCCGTCCGTACAAGGTTTTTCTTATACAGTTCATAGACGTGATTAAACTCCACAACGAACAAATCAGGTCGTAAGCATTTATCCTTAAAGCTGTTCGGTACTGATGTAAACTCCAATATCCCCCTTGTTTCAATCGTATCAAGCAACAGCATTATACTGCGGTATGTGCGTGTAAAGTCGGACTGCCAGCATTTAACCGCATTCGGACACCCCTCGCACACTCTGTCCGCAACCTCATCAAAAAGCGTAGCAACATCTTTATTATATGATTTCAGTCTTTTCTCCGAAGCATTTGAAAAACACTCCTCCAAACTCTTAAATGCCTTTGCCGATTTTTCAAGCTGCATAGACAAATACTCTTTAACTCTTACGTCCGCACTCACCGTTTCAAGCTTTAACGACCTTGCAAAAAAAGATTTTATATACCCTTGAACTTTATTCGGTGTTAGTACAAAAAGCACCGCCCCTATCGCTGTTTCGATAATCGTCACAGGCAAAGACGATGCACTTCCCGCATACAAAAGTGTCACCGCACTGCCGCCCAAGAATCCCAACGCAACTCCGAAACGTCCGAACGATTTCAGCAAATTTCCGAACAATGCACTTATACCGAAAATACCCATTGTCACAACCGCCGACGGTGACGACATTGCCGACATAAACCCTATACAAAGTCCCCCGCTGCCCGCCGCCGCAATACCGCCGTGAAGTGCAATGCAAAGTACCGCATATACGGAAACTATATTGGCAAGACTGATATTATACGGAAACACAATTCCCGAAAGTCCCGTTATAAAAACACCCACGCTTACAGAAATACTGATAAGCTCGTCCTGTGCGGTCTGCGTGCGTTTTTTGCGGTTTGCAATCAATCCGTGTGCTTTTTTGAATATTATATACATGAGTGAAGTGACTATCGACTCAACAAAAAGCATAAGTATATCGTATGCTCCTACATATGTATATATAAGAAAAACAAATCCGCCGACCATAACCGCACCGCCCACGCACGCCGCATCAAGCACAAGATTTTCCTTATTTCTGAAACGTGTATATATCCAAAACAACAGTGCCGCAACAAGATATTTTGTAAGCACCGCACTGCTTGCCGACGTCATAAGTGCAATCGAAAGCACAGTTATACCGAGATACGCAATACTTTTATCAAAGCAAGAAGCAAAAAAAGCCACTCCGAACGGAAAAAGTCCCAAAACAGACGCTCGTCCTGCCAAAAGCAATAGCATACTCATTCCCACATCTCTCACAGACGGTGCTCGGAGCATTTCTGTATTCCGTTGTCTTTTTACCGCTGGCTGACTCATTTTTAATTCCTCCTACAAGTGCAATATAGGTTATTATACCACTTGTTTATGGATAAATATGTAAAATCCTGTTGTCGATATATAAAAATATTTCGACATCATTTTTTGACAAATTGCGTTTGCATATGATATACTACATACATATTTTTTATATTGAGAGGATTAGATTATGAAAAAAATTTTGATTTTTTCCGATACTCACGGCGATATTAACCGCTGTTTAGATATAATCGAAAAAGCCGACAGTGTAAGTGCGATTTTCCACGCAGGCGATTACACAGGTGACGCGGAAGATTTGGAGTCGATATACCCAAACATACCTATATATTATGTAAAAGGCAACAACGACTACTTTTCAAAAGCGCCGTCACATATGCTTGTTACAATAGACGGTGTTAAGATATTTATTACGCACGGTCACGAACAGAATGTAAAATACGAATATGAATTTATGACTCTCCGCAAGGCTGCCGAAAAATATGATCCCGATTTAATAATATTCGGTCACACGCACATTCCTTATACCGATTACAAAGGCAAAGCCACACTTTTAAACCCGGGAAGTATACGTTATACAGGCACATATGCAGAGGCTGAAATCGAAAACGGTAAACTAAAAACAAAAATCATAGAGGTTTGATGTACAAATTACACAAAAATGTCACGTTATTTTATATATCCCCGTTATGCGTGACATTATTAATGAATTATTTGTAAAAATGTCACGTCTTATCACGCAATATGACAATTTTAAACGATTTATACCTTTTAAATATAGAAGATTTATCCTTTATATTGCAATTTTTACAGTAATAATTTATACTATGAGTGAACTTAATTGAGTTCATTAAACGAGAAAAGACGGTGCATTCCCCAATGTGCACCGTCTTTTTTTCTCAGAATCCGATAAATTGTCCGGAACGTGCAAAGCAATTTATTTTTTGTTTTTTACTTTAATTTATAACCCAACCAAAAAACAGGCAAGCCTATCTTTATACGGCTTGCCTGTGCACTTTTTCTTATAAATTTTTTGTTACTTCTTTTAAATATTCCGCAAATTCATCTTTTAAATCATCTCTTGAAAGTGCAAAATCGACTGTTGCCTGTAAAAATCCCTGTTTACTTCCTATATCATATCTTCTGCCCTCAAAGTCATATGCGTACATATCTTCATTCTTTGCAAGCATTACAAGTGCGTCGGTAAGCTGTATTTCGCCGCCTGCACCCTTAGGTGTTTTTTCAAGGCAATCGAATATTGCAGGTGTGATTACATATCTGCCGAGTACCGCAACGTCTGACGGTGCGTCCTCTTTTTTCGGCTTTTCGACCATTCCTTTCAGCTTATACATTCTGCCTTCAACATTATCGCAGTCCACAATACCATACTTTGAAACTTGATCCATTCCGACCTTTTGCACTCCAAGCACTGTCGCATTATATTTGTTAAACTGTTCGATAAGCTGACTCAAACACGGCTTTTCCGCCACAACCACATCATCACCGAGCATTACCGCAAAAGGCTCGTTTCCGACAAAGCTTTTCGCACAAAGTACAGCGTGTCCAAGACCTTTCTGTTCCTTTTGACGTACAAACTGAACGTTTATTTTATCCGACACTTCACGAACAGCATTAAGCATTTCCTGCTTGCCGTCACGTTCAAGTATCGTTTCAAGCTCATATGCCTTATCAAAATGATTTACAAGTGCGTCCTTACCGCGTGATGTAATTATAAGCAAATCCTCAATGCCCGATGCGATTGCCTCCTCAACAATATACTGAATTGTCGGCTTATCGACTATCGGCAGCATTTCTTTCGGCACTGCCTTAGTCGCCGGAAGAAATCTTGTTCCGAACCCTGCCGCAGGTATTACCGCTTTTGTTACTTTCATATTTTCTCCTCCCTCAATTTCTAATTTTATAACTATCTATTATTATACCACATATTTTCCATAATTGCGATATAAAAATCAGTTAATTTATTTCAAATTTCAACACTTGATATTGTTTCAAATCTGCGGTATAATATTTTTATATATATAATTACAGATTAAGGAGAAAAAACAGAATGTTTATAAGAGATATATTTGCTCAAAAAAAGCCGGTGCTTTCATTTGAAGTATTTCCGCCGAAAAAGGACAGCGGACTTGACAATGTCATTTCAGCAGTTGACGAGCTTTCAAAAATGCCTATTGACTATATGAGCGTTACATACGGTGCAGGTGGCAGTAATTCAAAAAATACCGCATATATCGCCTCACATTTAAAGAATAATCTTTCTATTCCGTCACTTGCACATCTTACTTGCGTTGCAAACTCAAAGGACGATATTAAGGTAAAATTACAGGAATATAAAGACCTTGGAATTGAAAATATCCTTGCACTTCGCGGTGACAAGCCGAAAGATTATGACGGTGAAATATTCCCGGGTTATCACTATGCAAACGAACTTGTAGAGGCAATCAAAGATTTCGGAGATTTTTGCGTCGGCGGTGCTTGTTACCCTGAGTGTCACCCTGATTCTCCGAGCCTTGACGCCGATATTGAAAATTTAAAAGTAAAAGTTGACGCAGGTGTTGATTTTCTTGTTACTCAAATGTTTTTTGACAACGACGAATTTTACAAATTCCGCGATAAACTTGCAAAGAAAGGTATAAACAAACCTATCACAGCCGGAATAATGCCTCTTACAAACGCAGGTCAAATACAGCGTATGGCAATTCTTTCAGGCGGTGCGTCTATGCCGTCAAAATTCTTGCGTATGATTTCAAAATACCAAGACAATCCGGAGGCTTTAAAACAAGCAGGTATTGCGTATGCGGTTGATCAAATTATCGACCTGCTTTCAAACGACATTGACGGTATTCATCTTTACACAATGAACAAGCCCGAAACCGCACAGAAAATCGTAAATGTTATAAACAACCTATTTGTATAATTCGCATTTTGCAAGGAGAACTTATGAACGGAAAACTATATTTATGTGCCACACCGATAGGCAATCTCGGTGATGTGTCCGCGCGCTGTCTTGAAGCATTTAACAATGCCGATTTAATTGCCGCAGAAGATACAAGGCGTACTCTTCAGCTTTTAAATCACTTTGAAATATCAAAGCCACTGACAAGCTACCACGAACACAACAAGCACGAAAAAGGCGAATATATTATATCACTTTTAAAAAACGGTAAAAACATTGTACTTGTATCGGACGCAGGTACTCCCGCAATTTCAGATCCCGGTGAGGACTTAGTTAAGCTATGTATCGAAAACGATATTGACGTCACCTCAATCCCCGGACCTGTCGCAGGTATAAACGCACTGATACTGTCGGGACTTCCGACAAGACGATTTGCATTTGAGGGATTTCTTTCGGTGAACAAGCGTCACAGAAAAGAACATCTTGAACTTGTGAAAAACGACACTCACACACTCATTTTTTACGAGGCACCGCACAAATTAAAAAACACACTTTCCGATATGCAAAAGACATTCGGCGGTGACAGAAAAATCGCTCTTGTGCGTGAGCTTACAAAAATTCACGAAGAAGTGAAAAGATGTACAATCGACGAGGCAATCGCATATTATTCCGAAAACAATCCGCGCGGTGAATACGTACTCATAGTCGAGGGTGCAAAAGAAGTCGAAGAAACGGAAGAAAACGAATGGGAAAATATTTCAATTAAAGAACACGTTGACAAATACATTGCGGAAGGTATGACTTCAAAAGACGCAATAAAAAAGGCCGCCGCAGACAGAAATCTTCCGAAACGTGACGTATACAACGAATATCACAGAGGTGAATAACGTGAAAAAGAGAACATTATTTTTAATAGGCACTGCCGCCGCGGCAGGCATATACAGTGCAATAACAGGCAAAGGTTTATTCAACAAACCACGCTTCAAAGAACAGCACGAACGCGTTGCAAACTACGTTGAAACTCACTATCCGAACGCGGTTTACACTCCTATCGAAATGACCGCAAACGGTTGGGTAACGGTCATAAGACGTATTGCAAGACCGAACATAATCCTTTACATCACCCGTGACGGAAACGGCAATTATGTCTTTACCGAATCGGAAGTCCGAAATGCGTAACCAAAAACAACGCTTTGGCATAGTATAAACCATAAACAAATTAAAGGAGGTTTTTACTATGTTTTTCGGCGGAGGATGTAATAACAATTCAGACAGTTGGATATGGATTGTGGTAATAGTGGCACTTGTTATACTTTGCTGTGACGGTAATATTTTCGGCGGAAGCAATAACAACTGCTGTTGCTGTTGCGATCCATGCTGCGACCCTTGCTGTGACAATCACAAAAACGATTGCTGCTAAAATCTACTGTACTTAAAGGTGCCGGCATATCGGCACCTTTTTTAGTGCAAAATAAATTTTACAAAAAATTAATAAAAAACAGTAGTAATCCTTACGTTTTTGTGATATAATATACGTTAATAATGCGATAATTCCATTCTTTGGGATTACACAGACCGATATTATTTATGAGGAGAAAAATAAATGAGTATATTCGACAAAATATTCGGCACATATTCTGACAGAGAACTAAAGAGAATACGTCCTATCGCAGACAAAGTTATGGCACTTGAGGACGATATGGCAAAACTTTCAGATGCAGAATTAAAAGCCAAGACACCTGAGTTTAAGGAAAGACTTAAAAACGGCGAAACACTTGATGATCTTCTTCCTGAGGCATTTGCGGTAATGCGTGAGGCAAGCTGGCGTGTACTTGGAATGAAACACTTCTATGTACAGGTTATCGGTGGTATTATTCTTCATCAAGGACGTATCGCAGAAATGAAAACAGGTGAAGGTAAAACTCTTGTTTCTACACTTCCTGCATATTTGAACGCTTTAACCGGTGACGGTGTACATATTGTCACCGTAAACGATTATCTTGCTAAGCGTGACAGTGAGTGGATGGGAAAAGTTTACCGTTATCTTGGTATGAGTGTCGGACTTATTATTCACGAACTTGACAACGGTGAAAGACGTGAGGCATATGCCGCTGACATTACTTACGGTACAAATAACGAACTTGGTTTCGACTATCTTCGTGACAACATGGTTGTTCATAAAGAAGAAATGGTACAGCGCGGTCATAATTATGCAGTAGTCGATGAAGTTGACTCAATTCTTATAGATGAGGCGAGAACTCCGCTTATCATTTCCGGTATGGGCGAGGACGCAAATGACCTTTACAGAGTTGCCGATATGTTCGTTAAACGTCTTAAAAAGGTTGTCGTTACAGAACACGACGACAAACAGCTTGACGAAGATGTAGACGCAGATTATATCGTTGACGAAAAAGCAAAAACAGCTATGCTTACCGAACAGGGTATTAAAAAAGCCGAACAAGGTTTCGGTATCGAAAACCTTTCCGACCCTGAAAATATGAAACTTCAACACCACATCAACCAAGCCTTGCAGGCTAACGGTGTTATGCACCGTGACCAACAGTACGTTGTTCAGGACGGCGAGGTTATGATTGTTGATGAATTTACAGGACGTATCATGCCGGGCAGACGTTACAGTGACGGTTTGCACCAAGCTATCGAAGCAAAGGAAGGCGTTAAAATTGAAAACGAGTCAAAGACTCTTGCAACAATCACATTCCAAAACTTCTTCCGTCTTTACAACAAGCTTTCTGGTATGACAGGTACAGCTCTTACTGAAGAAGAAGAATTCCAACATATATATAAGCTTGACGTTGTTGCCGTTCCTACAAATAAGCCGGTAATCCGTAAGGATTTACATGACGTTGTATTCAAAACAGAAAAAGGCAAGTTTATGGCGGTTATCAAGCAAATTCAAGAATGTAACGCAAAGGGACAGCCTGTACTTGTAGGTACCGTAAACGTAGACAAGTCGGAAATACTTTCGGCACTTCTAAAGCGTGCAGGAATTAAACACGAAGTCCTAAATGCGAAGTATCACGCAAAAGAGGCTGAAATCGTTGCACAGGCAGGTAAAAAAGGTGCTGTAACAATCGCAACAAACATGGCGGGTCGTGGTACTGACATTAACCTTGGCGGTAATGCAGAATATATGGCTAAACATGAAATGGCACGTCAAGGATTTACAGATGAGCTTATCGCAGAGGCAACAGGTTTCGGTGATACAGATGATGAAGATATTATCAATGCAAGAAAAGTATTTACCGAACTTAACGACAAATTCAAAGCACAAATCAAGCCGGAACAAGACGAAGTTCGCGAGCTTGGCGGTTTGTATATTATAGGTACTGAACGTCACGAATCAAGACGTATCGACAATCAGCTTAGAGGTCGTGCAGGTCGTCAGGGTGACCCCGGTGTATCTCAATTCTTCCTTTCACTTGATGATGATCTTATGAGAATTTTCGGCAGTGACAAGGTTAAGTCTATGGTTGACGCACTCGGCCTTGAAGAGGACGAGCCTATTCAAGCAAAAATGCTTACAAATGCAATCGAAAATGCACAAAAAAATCTTGAAAGCAGAAACTTTGATTCTCGTAAGCACGTTCTTCAATACGACGAAGTTATGAACGAACAGCGTAAGATTATATATGCACAGCGTCAAATGGTACTTGACGGTGAGGATATAAGCGGTACTATCAAGAATATGATGGAATCTGCAATCGACAGTGCACTTGACGATTATATCGGAATTTCAGAAATTCCTGAAGATTGGAACATCCGTGCAATCACAGAATTTGCAAATCAATATCTAAATGCTCAAGGTGAATTTAAAATCCCTGAGGAAGATATGGAAACTATCACAAAAGCAGACGTTAAGGATATGCTTATGGAGCTTGGCAACAAGCGTTACGAATCACAAGAAGAAGTATTCGGCGAGAATATGCGTGAGCTTGAAAGAGTGCTTATGCTTAGAGTTGTCGATACTCTTTGGATGGATCATCTTGACGAAATGGAACACGTTAAACGTGAAATCGGTCTTAGAGCATACGGTCAGCATGACCCTGTTCTTGAATACAGAAATGTCGGCAGTGAGCTTTACGAAAATATGCTTGACAGCATAAAGAAAGATACTGTAAGATACGTACTTTCAGCTATGCCGAGAGTTAAGATTGAACGTGAGCAAGTCGCTAAACCGCTTGATACAGGCGGTGACGGTTCTCTCGGAAACACACCTAAACGTGCAAAGAAAGAACCCGGCAGAAACGACCCTTGCCCATGCGGCAGCGGTAAGAAATACAAGAACTGCTGTGGTAAGAACAAATAATCTAAACAAACCCTACGGTTTTGTTTACAATCTAAAGGGTATTGCATTTTGCAATACCCTTTTTATACGAAATTTTTACGAAAGGATATAAATAATGAACGTAAGAGAATTACTCGGCAAGAGAATGCTGTTTTTTGACGGCGGTATGGGTTCAATGCTGCAAAAAAACGGTATGGGTGCGGGTGAAATTCCCGAACTTTTAAACCTTACAAATGCCGCTTTAATAGAAAAAATACATACCGAATATCTTGAAGCGGGCGCAAATATCATAACCACAAATACCTTCGGTGCAAACCCGTTAAAATCAGAAGAAATCGGCGAAAGCCTTGATATGATTATCGCCTCCGCAATAGGCATTGCAAGAAAGGCGGTAAACAGTTTTCAATCAGAGGAAAATCCGCGATTTGTTGCATTCGACATCGGTCCTTGTGGTAAATTGTTAGAGCCTTTGGGCGACCTTTCTTTTGATGATTGCTATGACGCATTTGCGAAAATCGCAAAAACTGCCGAAAAATGCGGTGCCGACCTTGTTATAATAGAAACAATGTCTGACACTCTTGAGGCAAAAGCCGCCGTACTTGCAGTAAAGGAAAACACTTCACTCCCTATTTTCTGTACAATGACGTTTGACGAAAGCTATAAAACGCTTACGGGCGGTGACGTCAAGGTTATGTCGGCGATTATGGAAGGACTTGGGGTTGATTGTGTCGGTATAAACTGTGGTCTTGGTCCTGCTCAAATCGGTGAAATGATGACTGACCTTGCCGAAATTTCTTCAATTCCTATAATGGCACAGCCAAACGCAGGTTTGCCGCAAATCGAAAACGGCAAAACAGTTTACAATGTATTACCGAAACAATTTGCAGACGAATGTGAACATATGGCAAAGCTTGGTGCGTCTGTTCTCGGCGGTTGTTGCGGTACAACACCTGACCATATAAGAAGTCTTGTTGAAAAATGCAAAAACTACAAACCGATAGTCGAAGAAAAAAACATCACTGTCGTTGCGTCATATTCAAAAACGGTTGTACTCGGAAAAGGTCCTGTAATTGTCGGCGAACGTATCAATCCGACAGGTAAGAAAAAGTTTAAAGAAGCACTTAGAAACGGCGACATAGACTATATTCTAAACGAGGCATTTGCACAACGTGACGCAGGTGCGCACATACTTGACGTAAACGTCGGACTGCCTGAAATTGACGAATGTTCGACAATGGAAAAAGCAGTTAAGGCTATCAGTGCCGCTGTAAATCTTCCTTTACAGATAGACAGCTCCGACCCTGTAACAACCGAACGTGCATTGCGTATTTACAACGGTAAACCTATGGTAAACTCCGTAAACGGCAAGGAAGAAAGCATAAAAGCAATTATGCCGATAGTTCAAAAATACGGCGGTGTACTTGTCGGACTTTGTCTTGACGAGGAAGGTATCCCTCCTACTGCCGAACAAAGATTTGAAATTGCAAAAAAAATCCGTGACAGAGCGTCAGAATACGGCATAAAGCCGAAAAACCTTGTAATGGACGCACTTACTCTTACAATTTCGGCACAGCAAAAAGAGTCTGCCGAAACAATCAAAGCATTGAAAATGATAAAGGACCGGCTTGGTATTTGTACAACGCTTGGCGTATCTAACATATCATTCGGACTTCCGCGCCGAGAAATAGTCAACGGAACATTCTTCGCATTGGCACTTAACAACGGTCTTGACGCCTGTATTATCAACCCGTGTGCCGATTCAATGATTAACACCTATCGTGCATTTATGGCACTTTCGTGCTATGACGCGGATTGTCAGGAATATGTAAGCAAATATGCGGGTACAAAGTCACAGACAACCGTAACAAAAGAAAATCAGGCGGAAGAAAAAGCTGAAAATGTCAATCCGCTTTTCGATATAATCATAAAAGGTCTTAAAGACCAGTCGTTTGACGAAACAGTTCGTCAGCTTGAAACTACCGATCCGATGGACATTATCAACAACATACTTGTTGAAGCACTTAACGTTGTCGGTCGTGAGTTTGAAAAAGGTACAATGTTCCTACCTCAGCTTATGATGAGTGCAGAAACCGTCAAAAATTCATTTGACGCAATCAAGGCTCACATTGACCAAAGCGGCGAAGCACAGGAAAGCAAAGGTAAAATCTTGGTTGCAACGGTTAAAGGCGATATTCACGACATCGGCAAAAACATCGTAAAGGTGCTTTTGGAGAACTACGGTTATGATGTTTATGATTTAGGCAAGGACGTACCGCCCGAACTTATTGTCGAAACATTAAAAGAAAACGACATTCACATATGCGGACTTTCCGCACTTATGACTACAACAGTAGTAAGTATGGAAGATACAATCAAAGCAATTCGTGCGGCAGGACTTGATACAAAAGTATGGGTCGGAGGTGCGGTGCTTACACAGGAATATGCCGATATGATAGGTGCGGACAAATACTGCAAAGACGCACTTTCTTCGGTAACTTACGCAAACGAATTTTTCGGAAATTAATAAAAATTGAGAGTCCGGCGACAAATTAATCTAAGCAGATAAATCAAATGTCGATTTATCTGCTTTATTTTTTTGCAATAATGACAGATTTGAATTGACAAAAAGCAAAAAGAATGTTATAATCAATTCATAGTGAACAAATAGGAAAATAGGAGTATAAAATTACGGTATGGAAAATCAATTTGAACGAACGGAACTTCTTTTAGGAAAAGATGCCATACAGAAGCTGAAAAATGCACACGTTGCGGTTTTCGGTGTAGGCGGTGTAGGCGGTTTTGTTGTCGAGGCGCTCGTTAGGAGCGGTGTAGGCGAAATAGACGTTATAGACAAAGACACCGTTTCGCTTTCAAACATAAACCGACAGATAATAGCCACAAGAAAAACGGTCGGAAAGTACAAGGTAGATGTAGCCAAGGAGCGCATTGAAGATATAAATCCCGACTGCAAGGTGGCAGCCTTCAGAACCTTCTATATGCCTGAAACGGCGGATCAGTTTGACTTTACTCAGTATGACTATGTAGTTGACGCAATAGATACGGTTACGGGAAAAATAGCACTTATTGAAAATGCAAAGAAGGCAGGAACGCCGATTATAAGCTCTATGGGAGCGGGAAACAAGGTCGACCCGACAGCGTTTGAGGTTACGGATATATATAAGACCTCTGTGTGTCCTCTGGCAAAGGTAATGCGCTATGAGCTTAAACGCAGAGGAATAAAGAAGCTCAAGGTGGTATACTCAAAGGAAAAGCCGATACCGCCCATTGCCGACGAAGATCCGAACGGTGAAAACGGTTATCTTTCTAAGACGGATAAGGTGGCAGGAAAAAGGCAGGTGCCGGGAAGCACGGCGTTTGTGCCGTCTGTGGTAGGGCTTATTATCGCAGGTGAGGTAATAAAGGATATTACGCAGTTTAAGGGTAGAGAGTAATAAAGATGGGGTTGTGACACAACCCGGAAAAGAAAAGTGAGTTGAAGCGCAAAGAACAGTGCGCACGGCTCACTTTTTTGATATGTGGGGAAAATCTGTTTATAGTGTACTTCTGTTATAACGTTTTAGTAATTAGCTTTGATAGCAGGCTACCGATAGTGCCTTTTGCGGGATAGCACTTCTCGGGTTCGTTGCTTTATGCGACATAGTTTTTGTTTTCGGTTT